>Ga0074195_1001140_pt1 | contig 40345 bp, 43 predicted proteins | sample EPASupsiteHSE623_FD_64525 | JGI IMG/M metagenome (GOLD analysis project Ga0074195, IMG submission 64525) | Bioremediated contaminated groundwater from EPA Superfund site, New Mexico - Sample HSE6-23 | ecosystem: Environmental > Aquatic > Deep subsurface > Groundwater > Contaminated ...
GTTGGCGTTGGCGATCATCATCCGGTCGCCGAAGAGCTGGGTGGCCAGTTTGATGTACGGCGTCTCGCCGCAGCCCACACAGGCGCCGGGATACTCAAACAGGGGACGGAGCAACTGACTGCCCTTGATGGTGGTGGGCTTGACCTCGTTATAGTCAAGCTCCGGCAGAGTGAGAAAAAAGGCGTAATTGCCTGATTCCCGCTTCCGGATCTCTTCGTTATTAACGTTCATGGCCAGGGCCCGCTCCTCGCTCTTTTTGCCGTCCGCATCTTTCTTCCGGGCCGGACATACAGAGACGCAATGACTGCAGCCGTTGCAATCCTCGGTGGACACGGAGATGACAAATTTACGCCCCGCGAACTCTTTGCCCACAGCGTCGGCGCTTTGCAGGGTGTCCGGCGCACCGGCCAGGGCATCCTTGTTGACGATTTTCATGCGGATGGAGGCATGGGGGCAGACCAGAGAACACTGACCGCACTGAATGCAGGTTTTCGCATCCCACAAAGGAACTTCCACGGCGATATTGCGCTTCTCATACTGGGTGGTGGCGGTGGGCCAGGTGCCGTCACAGGGCATCTGGGAAACCTTGATGCTGTTCCCCTTGCCCTCGATCATCTTTGCCGTCACTTCTTTGACAAAGGCAGGCGCATTGGCCGGCACGGTTGGCGGCAGCTCATGGCCGGTGATTGCGCTTGGCACAGCAACGGCAACAATATTGTTCACCGCTGCGTCCACGGCGTCATAGTTCATCTTGACCACCTTTTCACCCTTGTTGCCGTAGGTCTTCTTGATGGCGGTCTTGATGGAGTGAATGGCCTCCTCCTTGGTGATGATGTCGGAAATCAGAAAAAAGGCAGTCTGCATGATCATGTTGATACGAGCGCCAAGACCGAGGGCCGCGGCAAGGCTCAAGGCATCGATGATGTAAAATTTCAGCTTCTTGTCGATCATCTGCTTTTGGACCCTGGCCGGCATGTGATTCCAGACCTCGTCCTTGCCAAAGGAGGTGGTGAGCAGGAAGGTGCCGTTTTCCTCGATGTTGGCCAGCATGTCGTACTGATCAAGAAAGGTGAATTTATGGCAGGCGATGAAACTGGCCTTATTGATAAGATAGGGGGCCATGATCTTGTTCTTGCCGAAACGAAGATGGCTGGTGGTGATGGACCCTGATTTTTTGGAATCGTAGACAAAATAGCCCTGGGCGTTGTTGTCGGTCTCGGTGCCGATGATCTTGATGCTGTTTTTATTGGCGCCCACGGTGCCGTCGGCGCCCAGGCCATAGAACATGGCCCGGTGGACATCCTTGCCTTCGATATCATAGGACTTGTCGTAATTGAGGCTGGTAAAGGCCACGTCGTCATCAGGCCCCACGCAGAAATGATTCTTGGCCCCTTTTGCTGCCATATTGTCAAACACTGCCTTGACCATGGCCGGAGTAAACTCGGCGGAGCCAAGGCCATAACGGCCACCAAGAACGATTGGTGCCGTTGCCAGCACACCTGCATCCTGGGCCTCGCCGACAACGGTGCGAACATCCTGATACAGCGGCTCGCCGGCCGCGCCATTTTCCTTGGTGCGGTCGAGCACGGTGATGCGCTTCACGCTGTCCGGCAGAGCGCCGATAAGACCGCTTGCGCTAAAGGGCCTGAAGAGCCTTACCACGACAAGGCCGACTTTTTGTCCCTGGGCTACGAGATATTCCACCGTGGCGCGCACCGTCTCGGCTCCGGAAGCCATAATAACGATGATATTCTCGGCATCAGGGGCGCCGAAATAATCAAAAAGATGGTATTTACGGCCGGTGAGTTCTGCGAATTTGTCCATGGTCTCCTGGACAATGCCCGGTACTGCCTCGTAAAATTTGTTCACTGTTTCGCGGCCGGTGAAATTAACATCCGGGTTCTGGGCCGTGCCTCGCATCATCGGCCGATCCGGGGAAAGACCACGCTTCCGGTGAGCGATGATCAGCTCTTCGTCGATCATGCTCCGCATGTCATCTTCAGAAAGCTGCTCGATTTTCTGGATTTCATGGGAGGTACGGAAACCATCAAAAAAATGCATGAAAGGGATGCGTGACTTGAGGGTTGACTGGGTGGCGATGAGCGCCATGTCCTGGGCCTCCTGGACATTCTGAGCGCCGAGCATTGCCCAGCCGGTCTGCCGGGCTGCCATGATATCACTGTGATCACCGAAGATGGACAAGCCCTGGTAGGCCAGGGCGCGGGCGGAGATATGAAAAACCGTGGGGGTCAACTCGCCGGCAATCTTGTTCATGTTGGGCAAAAGAAGCATCAAACCCTGGGATGCAGAAAAGGTGGTGCACAGGGAGCCGGTGGTGAGGGAGCCGTGCAAAGCACCCGCCACCCCGGCTTCGGACTGCATCTGGCTTACAGTGGGAACCGAGCCCCAGATGTTCTTCTGGCCGGCATTGGCCTTGGTGTCCGACTCTGCCGCCATGGAGGTTGACGGGGTGATGGGGTAGATGGTGATAATTTCGCTGGTGGCATAGGCTACATGGGTGCAGGCCTGGTTGCCGTCGATGGTGACCATTTTTCGGGACATGTTTCTGTTTCTCCTGTTTTATTATTGTTTCAATTCAACTTCAAAAATATGGCTCTTTCCTGTTTTACTGCTCACACACTGGCCGCTAATGCCGCCACAATCTTTCCGGGCAGCTTGCCCAGGGAATCACACCGTTGCTCAAACATCTTTTTCAAAACTGCATTGGTCGTGGCGGAGCTACTGGGATCACACACCCTCTTTTCGGGAAGGGCCGGCAGATGGGTCATCAAAGGGCAGACGCCACAGGCTTTACGCTTGGTCATGCCGTGAATCATGGCAATGATCTCCTTCAGGGCCGCTTCTTCGCCAGCATAAATCATCTTCCTGCCGATCTTGTCAGCAAGCCCGGTCCTTTCAATAACCGCCATCACTTCCCCTTTGACCCGGCACATGGCAAAGCCGATCCCGGCGCGGCGCACCCTGTCCACCAGCAGAGACAATGCGTCTTCCCCCGAGGCATCGATGTCATTGATGCCGTCGGCAACCAGCAGAATAAACTTCAGCTCAGGATTGGCCGTGCGGATCCGAAACACCTGTTCGTCCAGATAACTGGCATTGGCAAAGAAAAGTGTCCCGTCAAAACGAATCACCGCGATGTGACTGCACACCCGAAGACCGTGATCGATGGTACACCCCAAAACGCCGTCATTACTCATCGCCAGGGTCGAAACATTGGGATGCATTCGCCGATACAAAAAAACCGCCACGGAAAGAATAACGCCCAGCAGAATCCCCTTATCCAGATGGGGTGCAAAAACAAGGGTGGCGCAAAAACAGGTCACGGCGATTATTCCATCCGCTTTCTGCGCCTTCCAGGCATGAACAAATCCCTTCACCTGCACAAGGCTGACAACCGCCATCATGATTACTGCGGCAAGAACCGCTTGGGGCAAGTGATACAGAAGGGGGGTCAGAAACAGCAAAGTCACTGTGACGACAACTGCGCTGAAGACATTTGACAACCCTGTTATGCCGCCTGCCTGCAGATTCACCGCTGATCTGGAGAACGAACCGGAGACAGGATAGGAGCCGCTGAAAGAACCAATGATGTTAGCCAGCCCCTGCCCCATCAACTCCTGATTCGCATCAAGCTTCTGGCCGGTTTTCGCAGCAATGGCCTTGGCGATGGAAATGGCCTCCATGAAACCAAGCAGGGAGATGATAACGGCATAGGAGAGCAGCTGCGAAAACACCTGGAGGTTTAACTCCGGAAAGCGCAAGGACGGAATACCCTGGGGAATATTGCCGACCACCGCTCCACCGCCGGTCAAAACTAAACCGTCTTCCGACAAAGCGTTGTTGCCCACCTTGATCCGCCATGTCCGCCCGTCACCTTGCATTTCCGGCGGAGCCTCCCCTTTTCGGTAATACACAACACCATCTTCCGTCTGAATCGACTCAAGCGACAGAGTTCGCAATGCCGCCCTGCTTGCCTGCATTTTTTCCTTGGCTTTTTCGAGTAAAACGCTCTGCACTTCCTTGTTGTGCCGCATTTCCAAAAGCGCCAGCGGATCCCCGGCTCTCCCGCTCTCCATCGCATTGATTGCGGCAATCACTGTCGAGCGCTGTTCGCCATGCATCCTTAAGCTTTCCACGTTGAGATTGAACCCTGCCACCAGTTCCCGGATTTCCCCCGACCTAAAATCGTCGAGAGACACCGTCTGGTGGCGTTCAAAACCAGTGAGCCAGGAAATCAGGGTGGTGACCACAACTGCGGCCAAAATTGCCGGTGCTTTCGGAAAAAATCTTTTCAGACCCACCATGATGGCGATGGCCAGGACGGCCATGCCGAATGTCGGCCAGTGGGTGTGCTGCATTGCCCTCTGCAGCACAAGGAAAATGGTTTCATAATGGTATCCTGCCTTGTCGACCTCAACCCCGAGTATTTTCGACAACTGCGAAGTGGCTATGATAATGGCGGCAGCATTGGTAAAACCGCTGACAACCGGATGGGAGAGAAAATTGACCACAAGTCCCAGCCTGAAAACGCCAAGGCAGAACTGAAAAAGACCGACAATAAGAGCCAGCATGACGGCATACGCGATAAACTGCTCACTACCCGCAGTGGCAATGGACTCAAGCGACGCTGCGGTCACCAGGGAAACCACCGCCACAGGGCCTGTGGCAAGCTGCCTGCTCGACCCGAAGAAAGCCGCCACCATGGGAGGAAGAAAAGAGGCATACAGGCCGTAATAGGACGGCAATCCGGCAAGCTGGGCATAGGCCATGGACTGAGGAATCAGGACCAATGCCACAGTAATGCCGGCCAACACATCCGCCTTGAATTTTTCTTTATCGTATTCCTTGAGCCAGGGCAGGAACGGAAACAATTTCAGCAGCAAAAGAATAATCCCCCTTATTTATTCACGATTACACAGTTCAACTATTCAGCCGCGGCTAGGCTTTGCCTTTTTTGAGTTCTGCGGACTTCTTCATCAGGCTTTCACGGGTTTTCGCCCTGAACTTTTCCAATTCTCCTGCGACTTCAGGATATTTGATCGATAAAATTTCACAGGCGAGATAGGCCGCGTTTTTTGCTCCGTCAATCGCCACGGTTGCCACCGGCACCCCAGGAGGCATCTGCACCGTGGCATACAAAGCGTCAACCCCGTGCAGGGCGCCGGATGCCAGAGGCACACCGATAACCGGCAAAGTGGTGTGGGCGGCAATAACTCCGGCCAAATGCGCCGCCATTCCTGCTCCGGCAATAATCACCTCAAGGCCGCGCTCTCTTGCCGTCCCGGCATATTCCGCAGTTTTATCCGGAAGCCGGTGCGCGGAACTGATATCCATTTCATAAGGGATTCCCATTTCCGCAAGCACCGCTCCCGCCTTTTCCATAACCGGAAGATCAGATTCGCTGCCCATCAGAATTCCAACAAGTGGTTTGCTTTGCATAGTTCTCTCCTTTGTGCGGATTTTTCCGGTGCATTGGCGCACCAGTCTTTTGATTCTGAATACCTGTATAATGTCCTCTGCGCTCCGGGCTTATGGCGCAAGCTTTATGTCTCCCATTGTGGCGATAACCCTTAACAGCGCCCTGGCCGCCTTTTCTGGGCCGGATGCTTCATACCCGGGAATACCAAGTCGTGTCCGCAGCTGCCCGACCTTTACGCCGGATTTGAATGCCGCCTCGAAAGCCTTCCCTGCCAGATCTTCATGCAGCTCTTTATATTGTGGCGGCCCGAAGATATTGGCAAAGTAGGAATGAACCAGACCGGTGGATGTTGTCGTCCCCTTGGCCATTACCGCCCCTTCCCGGAACACATTCAACGCCTGGGCAGAAGTGGTGAATTGCTCAAGAATCGGATGCTCCGGATCAACCTCTTCATAGTTGTTTGCGTACAACACGTAATCCACGGGATGCCCTTTCAGGACATCCTCAATCGTCGTCACCGGCAACACGACACGGGCGTTGACTTTTTGCGGACTCATGATGATGGCCCGGTCAATCTGCCCAAAAGCATATCCTTGCTGCAGATCATCCAATCGGATAAAGGCGCCGATTTCAGTACCATAGGCAATAAGGCGCCCTGCTTCATCAATCTCGATCGAACCCATGTCATCGGCGACAATCCGCATTTCCCGGATATACGTTTCCCCGAGAATGCGGAATGCTTCCAGCGTTTCCGATTTCCCTGCAGCCGTATCGCCTATAACCAGAATGTTGGCCTTGATACCGGTTTTGACAAATCCTCCTTTCAGGGAAATATGCACCATGGCCCCATGAAAGGGGAGACGCCCCCGCTTCATCATGATCACATTGTGGAGGGTCAGAGTCATTTTCTTGAGATAGCCGAAATAGCCGAAACGATCTTCTAGCGGCACAGCGGCTACCAGCAGATCATGGCCATCATCATCAAAAAATACCGTGGGCAGATCCCCAAATTGAGACATCTGTTCCGAAGGAGCGCCAAAGACATACACAGCATCAGGCCCGGAACAAATCTGTTCGTCCGTGGCCAACTCAAAGAGGTTGGCGGCAGAGGAGCCCAATCCCATGAATCTGTGATGAAAGTATATAAAAACAACGAGCGATCCCACCTGCGCCGGATAACAGAGAAAATCATCCGGGGATAACTCCAGACCGATAACCGGGTTGACCGCGGTACGCTGAAATTGCCCGGTACGCTTGTTTGTCGGCGGGTCGATGATCAGGGGAGGAGCAATCCATATCTGGCGGATAAACGGGATTTCACCCAGAATTTTTTCATACGTTGCCGGCAGGCCGGAAACTTTTGGCACAGCGATAATACCGACCTTGCATCCGGCCGCAACATGACGATAGACCCGTGGATGACTTCCGGTAATATTTTCACAAATATTGCGATACAAGGAGCGCACCTGATGTGCCAGGGAAACCAGCGTCTCATTGAACGCGCGATGTGGACGCTGATCCATGCAGTTTGGACCGGGCTCGGAATACAGCACCATGTAACGATCAAAGGATCTCCAATAATCGTACAGCTTCTCCACAAACTCATGAAAGGCCTGCCGGCGCACTGGAGCAGACAAGAAAGCCGCAGAAGGAAGCAGGGAAACCACCTGCTCTACCGGATGTTCGCTCAATGCCTTGAGAATATTAATGAACAGCCTCTTGTCCCTGTCGCTCTCGAGGCATAAGCCCAATTCAGCAAGCAGCGGCGATTCGTCACGGCGGAGATCAGCTATGTACAGATTAAGCAACTCGTCGAATACTTCACTGTGGATGAGCTCTCTTTGCGACTCGCAGATCTTTCCGTCCGTGCTGATGATAATTTGCTTCCCTTGCCTTTGAATTTTTTTTGCCGCCATAATGAGTCACTCCGACCAGCTTGCTTAAATGCAAAAAAAAAGGTCGAGGAATCCTTAAAAGGATGCATCGACCTTCATTCCAGGAACCGCACTCAACCCTTGAGTCGGCTGGACAAAATATCAGATATGTTTCAGGCAAAAAAAAACCGTACAATATCGGAAATCAGCCGGATATCGTACGGTCCTTTCTTGGCAGGTGTTTTTGACACCCCCCAAGTCTCAACCTATTTAAGCACGAATCTACATTGCGCCAACCTGGAAGTCAACAAAAAAACAACCATTGCCAGGGAGACAAAAAAATATATCAAGAAAGATCAGGAGCAGAATTGAGAGTGAATAAAATTATTCTCTCGCCGGTGGCGGTACTGATGTCCGTGTGCAAACTTTTGACTTTTTCTCCTGTAATGCCTTCAATGACGGCCTCAAGCAATGGCCGTCCTTTTTCAAGCAGAGTGCAGCGGACCTGCTTGATCAGCTCTCTGCCGTTGGTAACATCGGCAGCACCTGCCAACTGGTACTCCGCCTTGGTCAACACCCCTTTCAACCGCACAAGAACCATGTCATCTATAAGATATGTTTTGGTCTCAAGCGGGCCGCGCCCCATGTATTCCTTTTCAAATCTGATGATCGCCTCGCTGATCTCGGCTTCGATCATGCCCGTACTCTTCATTTTTCTTTCCTCTATTGTCTGCCCCAGACCACACCAGCCAGAATAGCATTACTACCCGATACACGAGGGGTGACTGCTGTTATCGTACCCCAAGAGGAGAGCACAGTGCTGGAACCAAAAAAAAGCTGGTCTGAACAGTCCGTTCAAACCAGCTTTGAGTTTCCCCTAAGGAAGAATGTCCTAATTGTCCTCTTTTTCCCCTTTCGCTTCGCTGTAGTTCACAAGCTCAAGGATGGCCATCTCTGCTGCATCGCCAAGACGATTGCCGGTTCGAATAATTCTGGTGTAACCGCCGTTACGGGACATATACTCATCTTTCAGAACATCAAACAGTTTGGCAACAACCTTTTTGTCCTGCATGAAGGACAAGGCCTGACGACGGGCATGGAGATCGCCGCGTTTGGCCAATGTAATCATCTGGTCGGCAACCTTGCGGACTTCCTTGGCCTTGGGTGCAGTCGTAACGATTCTTTCATGCTCGATGAGAGAAGTCACCATGTTGCGCACCATGGCCTGGCGATTGGATGTTGTCCTGCCAAGTCTTCTGCCTGCTTTTCTATGTCTCATAACTACCCTCTTCCCGGATTTATGACTGCTCTTCAGGTGCTTTGTCAGACACGACAGGAGGCTCCCAGCCTTCTAATTTCATGCCCAGCGAAAGCTCCATCTCAGACAGCAGTTGCTTGATCTCATTAAGAGACTTACGGCCAAAGTTTTTGGTCTTCAGCATCTCAGCCTCAGATTTCTGCACCAATTCGCCGATGTGACGAATATCAGCATTACGAAGGCAATTTGCCGAACGAACCGAAAGCTCCAGATCCTCTACGCTGCGGTAGAGATTCTCATTGACGGGCGAACGATTATCTTCGCGTGTATCATCAATAACCGGCTCAACAGATTCCTCGTCAAAAGCGATAAAAACCTGCAGCTGTTCTTTCATTATTTTTGCGGCATAGGCCAAGGCGTCTTCGGGCTTTACGCTGCCGTCGGTGGTGATTTCCAGGATCAATTTGTCGTAATCGGTCTGCTGCCCGACACGCGCCTGACTGACAATGGACTTCACATTGACAATGGGCGTAAAAATCGCATCGATGGGAATGACCCCTATCACCTGCTCCTCAGTCTTGTTTTTCTCTGCCGTCACATACCCTTTTCCCCATTTCACCTCAAACTCGGCCTTAAAAACACCCTCGCCGGTGATGGTGCAAATCTCCTTTTCAGGATTCATCACTTCGACTTTGCCACCTGAGGTAATATCCCCGGCGGTTATGGTGCCAAGTTTGTTCTTCTCAATCTTAACGATCTGCGAGCCGGGAGTATTCAGCTTCAGGCGCACTTCCTTAAGATTAAGAATGATTTGGGTCACATCCTCCTTAACCCCAGGGATGGTTGACAATTCGTGAAGTGCACCATCAATCTTTACTGAAGTAATAGCCGCACCCTGAATTGAGGACAAAAGTATCCTGCGCAGGGAATTCCCAATAGTCGTGGCAAAACCGCGCTCCAAGGGCTGACAGGTAAATTTGCCGAAACTTTTGGTATGGGTGTCCTGGTCTACTTCCAGTCTTTCAGGGATGATAAGCTCATGCCAATTTCTGTAAAACGGATCAGACTCAAGTGTCATAGTTTCCTATTGCTCCACGGTTGGCTATTTATTTGGAGTAAAGCTCTACAATCAACTGCTCCTGAATCGGCATGGTAATTTCCTGCCGGCCAGGCAACGCTTTCACAGTTCCTTTGTAGTTGTCTTTATCAAGCTCCAACCAGCTTGGCACACCCCGACGCACAACGGCCTCAAGGCTCTCGTTGATGGCGCCGACCTTACGGCTCTTTTCTTTCAGGGTAATAACGTCATTGACGGAAACCCTGAAGGACGGAATGTTCACCTTCCTGCCATTTACCTGAATATGATTGTGCCGAACCAACTGCCGTCCCTGATTTCTGGAGTTTGCATAACCAAGGCGGTAAATCACGTTGTCAAGCCTGCTTTCCAGAAGCATCAACAGATTTTCACCGGTAACGCCTTTGATACGCTCGGCAATTTCAAAATATTTCCGGAATTGCCCTTCCAGCATGCCGTAGATGCGACGCACCTTCTGTTTCTCGCGCAACTGAATCGCATAGTCGGAAACTTTACGCACTCTGGCCTGTCCATGCTGACCAGGGGCAAAAGAACGCCTTTCAAAGGCACACTTGTCTGAATAGCATCTGTCGCCCTTCAAAAACAACTTGAGTTTTTCGCGCCGACACTGCCGGCATTCTGCGCCTCTATATCTGGCCAATTTGGACCTCCGCTCAATCTCACTCAATCATACTTTAATTATCAAACACGCTGCGACCCGACCTGCTCTACTACACCCTTCTTCTCTTGGGTGGTTTGCAGCCGTTATGCGGAACCGGGGTCACATCACGGATAACACTTACATCAAATCCATTGGTCTGCAGAGCCCGGATAGCAGATTCACGCCCTGGTCCAGGTCCATTGACTCTGACCTCAACTTTGCGCATTCCATGCTCCTGTGCCTTTTTAGCAGCAGCATCAACGGTATTCTGTGCGGCAAACGGGGTGCTTTTTCTTGATCCTTTAAAACCTAAACAACCGGCACTCGACCAGGAAATAACATTTCCCTGCCTGTCAGCAAATGTAACAAGGGTGTTGTTGAATGTTGAGTGAATAAAACAAATTCCCTCGGGTACATTTTTCTTTTCCTTGCGTTTCGGACGACTCGCTTTCGGACTAGCCATTATAACTCCTATAAACAATCCAGAATGATTATTTAATTTCTACTTTTTGCTTTTAATCGCTGACCGACGCGGACCTTTTCTGGTCCTGGCATTGGTCTTGGTGCGCTGTCCCCGACACGGCAACCCTTTACGATGGCGAATTCCGCGATAGCAACCGGCATCCGTCAAACGCTTGACATCCATGGCCACTTCACGCCGACGGTCGCCTTCAACAACAAACTGTTCATCCATGATTTTTCTGATATTGGTAATATCATTTTCAGACAAATCATCGCTGTTCGTTGTATGCGGCAAACCCACCAAATCCAGAATCTTACTGGCAGAAGTCCTGCCGATACCATGGATGTAGGTCAAAGCAATAACCATGTGCTTATTTCTTGGTAAATCAACACCAGCTAAACGTGCCAAGGCATGCCTCCCTTGTTGGTCAAAATAAATAAAAAAATTAGCCCTGCCGCTGTTTGTGCTTTTTTATCTTACATGAAACACGCAAGACACCTTTTCGTTTGAACACCCGGCAGTCACTACAAATTTTTTTCACAGAAGATCTTACTTTCATTATGCAACCCTTTTGTTATGCGGCAAAAAATTATCTACTTCTTCTTCGCCCTGAATGTCACTCTGCCCCGAGTGAGATCATAGGGAGACAACTCGACAGTGACACGATCACCCGGAAGAATCTTTATAAAATGCATTCTCATCTTTCCGGAAATATGGGCTAAAATTCGATGGCCATTATCAAGCTCAACCCGAAACATTGCATTGGGGAGAGGCTCTACGATGGTCCCTTCAACCTGAATAGCTTCTTCTTTGGACATAAACCCCTTATTTCCTGCAATGCTTTCCCTCCTGCCGGCTCAAATACACACAATATTCTGGCGGACAGAAAGCAGAGGATATTACCTTATTTATTTTTTTTTGCCTTATTTTTTTTCATAAAGACAAAAATAGCTACACAGATAGCTCGCTCAAAATTATTGGCGCACCATCCGTCACAGCAATCGAATGCTCAAAATGAGCCGAGATTTTCCTATCCCGAGTTACGACTGTCCATCCGTCTCGCAACACATCAACAGCATGCGTACCGAGGTTAACCATAGGCTCTATGGCAAGAACCATACCCGGCATAAGCTTTGGAGTCCGCTCCGCCCGAGAATAATTCGGTATTTCCGGCGCCTCATGGAGCTGGCTCCCAATGCCATGGCCGACAAACTGACGAACAACTGAAAAACCGTGCTTCTCAACATGTTCCTGCACGGCTTGTGATATATCGTTTATTCGATTTCCGGGAATTGCCTGAGCTATCCCCTTATAAAGAGCTGCGCGGGTGACCTCAAGCAGGGCGAGACGCTCTTGAGCCACCTCCCCAACGGGTATGCTCACCGCAGCATCTCCGTAATACCCCTTATATTTAACACCAAAATCTATGCTGACTATATCGCCATCCCTGACAACTACTTTTTTGGATGGGATACCATGCACAACTTGCTCATTAATGGATACACACAGACTGCCAGGAAAACCGCGATATCCTTTAAATGCCGGTTCGCCGCCACAACTGCGACAAAATTTTTCGGCCAATACATCCAAAGAAAAGGTTGTGCAACCAACCTCAATTTTATCGCTGAGGAGAGCTAAAGTCCGGGCAACGATCTGATTTGCCTCGTGCAATAGCTCTATTTCTCGAGGCGACTTCAGTATAATTGCCATGAGCTTGTCACGAAAAAGCTATCAACGTCCCTTGAAGCCGCCGGACTTCATAAAACCGTCATAGTTGCGCATGACCGTATGCGACTCAATCTGCGCTATTGTATCAATTGCCACACCGACAACAATCAAGAGGGCGGTGCCACCGAAATAAAAAGGAACATTAAGCTTATTGATCAAAATGGTCGGCAATACACAGATGACACTGATATAGCATGCTCCGATAACGGTCATCCGGACAACAATCTTGTCAATGAAATCAGAGGTCTTTTTCCCTGGCCTGATCCCGGGGACAAAACCGCCATGTTTTTTCAAATTTTCTGCAATATCAACCGGATTAAAGGTAACCGCCGTATAAAAAAAGCAGAAAAACACAATAAACCCAACAAACATCACAGTATGCGGCAGGCTCCCCCAGCTGAGGGCAGCACTCACCTTTTGCACCCAATCAACCTGGATAAACTGTCCAATGGTGGCGGGAAACATCATTATTGAAGAGGCAAAAATCGGCGGAATAACACCGGACATATTGATTTTAAGGGGAAGATGTGATTGCTGCCCCCCGTACATTTGCCTGCCGACCATCCGCTTCGCATACTGGATGGGAATCCGACGCTGTGCCGTTTCAAAAAAGATGACAAAGGCTATAACCGCACCGATCATGATCAGTATAACCGGCAACATGATATAGGCAATTTCACCCGCGCTGGCCATCTTGAACGTATTCACCAGAGCGGCGGGCATTCTCGCAACAATACCCGCAAAGATTATCATGGAAATACCGTTGCCGATGCCCCGCTCGGTCATCTGCTCGCCAAGCCACATGATGAAAGCTGTCCCGGAAGTCAGGGTCAGCATGGTCATCAGACGGAAATGCCACCCAGAGGCAATGACAACCATTTCTCCGGTGCCGGGCGCGGTCATGCTTTCCAGGCCAATGCTTATAAACAGTCCCTGAATCAGGCTTAAAACGACCGTCGCGTAGCGTGTATACTGTGTTATTTTGCGGCGCCCCGCCTCTCCTTCTTTCGAGAGTGCTTCAAGCTGGGGAACAACCACGGTCAGTAATTGAAAGATAATCGATGCGCTGATATATGGCATAATGCCAAGGGCAAAAATGGAAAAATTTTCCAAGGCCCCACCGGAAAACATGTTGAACATGTCAAAAAGGGATCCGGCGCTTTTTGCAAAAAATTGGCTCAGTGCTTCACCGTTGATGCCTGGAGTCGGGATCTGAACCCCGGCCCTGTAGACGGCAAGCATCAGCACCGTAAAAAGAATCCGGCGCCTTAGCTCCGGAATATTCGCTGCATTCTGGACCCCAGCGCGCATCTATTATTCCTCGATCTTTCCGCCGGCAGCTTCAATCTTCTGCCGCGCGGAAGCACTCACCTTATCAACAGCAACGGTCAGAGCATTCTTCAACTCTCCGTTTCCAAGAATTTTCACAAGATCGTCATTCTTGGACACAAGCCCGGCAGCAATCAAAGCCTGCTTGTCAACCTTGGTGTCAGCTGCAAAACGCTCAAGATCCTGGATATTAACAATGGCAAATACTTTTTTGAAAATATTGTTAAAGCCTCGCTTCGGCAGACGACGCTGGAGGGGCATTTGGCCGCCCTCAAAACCCAGCTTTATTCCGCCACCGGAACGAGCCTTATGACCTTTGTGCCCGCGGGTGGCTGTCTTGCCATGCCCAGAGCCAAGACCACGCCCTATTCTCTTTCTCGGCTTCTTAGAACCTGGCTGCGGCGACAAATTGCTTAACGTCAACATAAATTAATCCTCCACCTCAACCAGATGTTCGACTTTTTTGATCATCCCCCGTATTTCAGGAGTGTCCTGCCGAACAACAGTCTTATTCATCTTGGTCAGCCCCAGGCCGATCAACGTCGCACGTATTTTTTCAGTGCTCCCGATCTTGCTTTTCTTCAGGGTCACTTTGAGCTGATTTGCCATATCCTTACCTATTCACTCTTCATTGATGTCATGCTGTTTCCAGCACACAATTCAAACCTGGACAACCCCTCGCAAAAAACACGAAAACAAACAGGGTTTAAAAAATCAGGCGGTAATTTCTTCGACGCTCTTGCCACGACTCTGTGCGATCTGCTGCGGACTCCGGAGTCTCCGCAAACCGTCCATGGTCGCCTTGACCAGATTATGCGGATTATGAGAGCCGATACACTTGGTCAGTATATTATGCACCCCGGCGGCTTCAAGTACGGCGCGGACCGCACCACCAGCTATAACTCCGGTTCCTTCTACAGCAGGCTTCAACATTACATTGCCTGCCCCGAATTTCCCAAAAACCTCATGCGGGATGCTCATGTCGGTTATGGAAACACGTTTCATGTCCTTGCGCGCCTGCTCAACACCCTTCCTGATTGCCTCAGGAACCTGATTGGCTTTGCCAAGACCGCAACCGACCTTTCCTTTTCCATCTCCGACAACTACAATGGCGCTAAAGCTGAAACGACGTCCACCCTTGACCACTTTCGCAGTTCTATTGATATGAACGATCTTTTCAATAAACTGGTCGTCGCCACTCATGTTCTTATTAAAATCTGACAAGGTTCACCCCCAAATCGCTTTGGAATTTTTCACAGGGATTGGATATTTTTACGCACAACCAACTAGAAATCGAGGCCGCCTTCGCGAGCACCATCCGACAGAGCCTTGACCCGTCCATGATAAATATAGCCGCCCCGATCGAAAACCACCTTCTCTATGCCTTTACCTTTGGCAAGTTCGGCAATCTTCAACCCGACCTGACGCGCCTTCTCGGATTTGCCCTTAACATCAGCTGCAATCATCCCCTTGTCAACAGTAGACATGGCGGCCAAAGTACATCCAGCAACATCATCTATAATCTGGCAATAGATGTGTTTTGCACTTTTAAAAACGCGCAACCGAGGCCTCTCTGGAGTACCGGAAATGTTTTTCCTGATCCGTTTCACCCGTTTTTCACGAGCACTCTCTTTCGGATTTATCTTACCCATTGTTTTGCCTTATAAATATTTATCTCTTGCAAGCCGCGACAATCTTACGCGTCATCCTACTTCTTAGAAGCAGACTTGCCAGCCTTACGGGCTATGTATTCATCTGCGTAACGAATTCCTTTGCCCTTATAGGGCTCGGGAGGACGCACAGCACGTATTTTGGCGGCAGTTTCGCCAAGCAACTCTTTATCAATACAATCCAAGGTTACGTTGTTTGCCTTGTCAACCTCAGCGGAAACCCCTTTCGGCAAGGCAAATTCAACCGGATTTGAATAACCGACGTTCAGATTCAAAGATGAACCCTTAACCTCGGCCCGGTAACCAACGCCCTCAATAGAGAGTTTTTTCTGGAACCCCTTTTCCACGCCAACGATCATATTGTTGACCAAAGTACGTGTAAGGCCGGAAAATGCCCGGGTCCTTTTACTGTTGTCCTTCCGGACAACTATCACAGTGTCGCCTTCTTCCTTCAACCCGATCTCAGGGCGAATATTACGCTCCAAAGTTCCTTTGGGTCCGACGACCTTAACAAACGATCCTTTTATATCAAGCTTAACCCCTTTAGGAACAGGGATAGGTTGATTGCCAATCCTAGACATGGCGACTCTCCACTTGTTGCGAAAAACTCAATAGTTAGCAATTACAAATTCGATCTACCAAACTTCACAGAGAAGCTCTCCGCCAATTTTCATGGCCCGAGCCTCTTTATCCGTAAAAATTCCTTTGGAAGTCGAAATAATCGCGATACCAAGGCCACTCATTACCTTGGGGATCTGGTCATGCTTCACATAAACGCGACGTCCGGGCTTACTGACACGTTTCAGGTTGGTGATAATACGATCGTTATTCTGGTCGTATCTCATCTCAATACGCAAAACACCTTGGGTGTCGGTATCAAGAACCTGATAGTCATTGATGAAGCCTTCCTTTTTCAGGATCGCTGCAACACCGGTTTTCACTTTCGAAAGCGGCATTTCAACAGTCTCGAACTTGACCATACCGGCATTTCTTATCCTGGTCAGCATATCAGCCAGGGGGTCAGTCATGGACATAGTCCTTGCTCCCTATGATGATTTTTAAAACAAACAGTTAACATATCTCAGATGATCACAACCGAAACCACTACCAACTTGACTTGGTAACACCGGTGATCTCACCACGATTAGCCAATGAACGAAAACAAATACGACAAACACCGAATTTACGATAAACGGCTTTTGACCTACCGCATAACCCGCAACGGTTATAAGCCCGCACTGCAAACTTCGGGGTCCGGTTGCACTTTGCTATCAAAGACTTTTTAGCCAACTTCTTCCTCCTTACCCTGTGCTATTTCCTGAAGGGCATTCCCATTGCTTTCAAAAGAAAACGACCTTCATCATCCGTCTGAGCGGTCGTGGTAATCGCAATATTGAGTCCCTTGATCTTGTCGATTTTATCGTAGTCAATTTCAGGGAAAATAATATGCTCCTTGATGCCCATGGCGTAATTCCCACGCTCATCAAATGATTTCGCCGACAAACCGCGGAAGTCACGAACCCGGGGGAGGGCGATATGTACCAATTTGGCAAAAAAATCATACATCCGGTCACCTCGGAGTGTTACCCGACAACCAATGGGCACCCCGGCACGCAACTTGAATCCGGCAATGGATTTTTTCGCCTTGGTTACAACAGCCTTCTGGCCTGCAATCAATGTCAGTTCCTGAACGGCACTGTCGATGATCTTAGGGTTCTGCACGGCCTCACCCAACCCCATGTTCAGAACGATCTTGGTGATCTTCGGCACCTGCATGATGTTCTGGTAACCAAATTCCTTCATGAGCTGCGGGACACACTCGCTCTGATATATTTCTTTTACCCCGGCCATTCTTGCCTCCAAAAAAATCAGGATCTATTACGCTTTCGCCTCTAAAGATTCATTGCATTTTTTACAAATGCGAACCTTAGATCCATCTTCAAGTATTTTTTTACCTACCCGTGAAGTCTTTGAACATTTCGGGCAAATCACCATCAGATTAGAAGCATCAAGCGCAGCCTCCCTCTCAATGATCCCGCCCTGCTGGTTCATTTGACTGGGCTTCGTGTGCCGCTTTATCATGTTGATCTTTTCAACGACAGCCTTGCCATCGTTGGCGTTGACCCTGATGACCTTGCCAACCCGACCTTTATCCTTGCCGGAGATCACCTCAACCTGATCATTAACTTTCAAATGTGTTTTTGCTCTCATACCTTCAGCCTCTCAACCGCCCAGCAGTAAGGACGGGGGAACTCTTTGAATATCAAGCTTTTCGCTTCAGCCGCAACTACAGAACTTCAGGGGCCAGCGAAATAATTTTCATATAGCCCTTCGGTCGCAACTCTCTGGCAACCGGCCCAAAAATACGGCTTCCAATCGGCTCCCCGGAATTTGCCAGCAAAACGGCCGAATTATCATCAAATCGAACAATCGTGTCATCCGGACGGCGAATCTCTTTGACGGTCCTTACAACGACAGCCCGCAGAACATCGCCCTTTTTAACTTTCGCGTTAGGAATAGCTTCTTTAACGGTGACGACAATAACATCACCCACAGAGGCATACCGACGCCTGGTACCACCCAAGACTCTTATACAAAGAACCTTCTTGGCTCCTGAATTATCTGCTACATTAAGTACGGTTTCTGTTTGTATCATTTCTTCACCAACCGCAGAACACTTTGCAAGTACCCAGACAATCTGCCTGGTACCTAGTTATCAAAAACCGCAAATTAAACGGCCTTCTCGATGACTTCCGTAATCCGCCACCGTTTATTCTTGCTCAGCGGACGGCACTCTTCAATCATGACCCTGTCACCAACGCTGCAGCTGTTTTCAGGGTCATGAACCATGCATTTAGCATGCTGACGCATGAACTTACCATACAGTTTATGCGGAACAAGGCGCTCGGTCTGTACGATAGCACTCTTATCCATCTTCGTGCTGACAACAAAACCAACCATTGTCTTCTTATGCTTTTTCTCATCAACCATGAATGTATCCTACCAAATAGCGTTATCAATTGACGCAAGCATTAAAAAACTCAGCAAGCTTGGCCAGAAAGCATCTATTATGCTGTATGCGCAGTAAGGGCTGTTTGCACCCGGGCAATCTCTTTACGCAACTGTCGAAGCTTAGCAGTATTCTCCAACGGACGAATACCGTGCTGGAATTTCAATTTAAAATGCTCTTCCGACAATTCTCTTACCTTGGCGACAAGCTCATCTTTCCCTAGTTCGCGTATATCCTTCATCTTCATAACGTCGTCCCCACATAAATCACTTTAGTCGGGAAAGGCAACTTATTGGCTGCCAACTGCAACGCCTCACGAGCCAAATCGTCATCAACCCCGGACAGCTCATACAGTATACGTCCCGGCTTTACCTGAGCAACCCAATACTCCGGACTTCCCTTACCTTTACCCATCCGAGTCTCTGCAGGCTTTTTGGTGATCGGCTTATCAGGAAAAACACGAATCCAAAGCTGGCCGGTTCTCTTGATCTTTCTGTTGATTGCAATACGAGCCGCCTCGATCTGCTGGGCAGTCATCTTGCCGCAGCCAACAGCCTTAAGAGCATATTCGCCAAAGGAAAATCCAGACCCGCGGTACGCTGCACCGGTCAGACGCCCCTTAAACATCTTTCTATGTTTTACTTTTTTTGGACTTAACATCTGTATATCCTATCTGTGACTGACTTTTTTAAAGCAGTTTCACCCGACAACGAGTTATTCGGCAATCTGGTCGGCAGCGCTCAGAACTTCGCCCTTGAAGATCCAGACCTTAACTCCAATTTTGCCATAGGTAGTATTAGCCTCTGCAATACCATAATCAACGTCGGCACGAAGTGTGTGCAGGGGAACCCGGCCCTCTCGCACCCATTCCTGGCGAGCGATTTCCGCACCACCCAGCCGACCTGAACACGCGATTTTAACACCTTTGGCACCGAACTTCAAGGCCATATTTACCGACTTCTTCATGGCGCGGCGGAAGGCAACCCTTCTTTCGAGCTGTAAAGCAATGTTTTCAGCAACCAATTGCGCATCGGCCTCAGGACGACGAACTTCCTGAATATCAAGTACGCACTCTTTACCGGTCAACTTGTCAATTTCTGCCTTAAGAACCTCGATCTCGGTTCCCTTCTTGCCGATAACAATGCCAGGCCGGGCAGTATTGAGTTTAATCCGGAGCTTGTCACCGGTTCGTGAAATCTGAATTTTGGATATGCCAGCATGATAGAGCCGCTTTTTCAGAAACTTCCTCAGGCTCTGATCCTCAAGAAATTTTTTGGCATAATCCTTGTCGGCGTACCAGATGGAGTCCCAGGTACGTATAATATTCAGTCGTAAACCTATCGGATTAACTTTCTGGCCCAAAACCTTCCTCCATTCTCATTGATGTGCAAATCAAAGGGCAAACGAATCTATTTTCGTTTCTGTATTAAATTATTGCTCGTCCAAAACAACAGTAATATGGCTGGTTCTTTTGAGAATTCTGTTCGCGCGGCCCTGGGCCCGCGGCATGGTTCTCTTCAACATGGGCCCGCCATCTATAAAAATAGACTTAACATACAGAGTATCAACATCGATGCTCTCATTCTGGCTGGCATTGGCAACAGCGGATTCAATTACCTTTTTCAGTAAGCGGGCGCCTTTTTTAGGCAAAAACCGCAGTGCGGTTATCGCGTAATCAACACTTTTCCCACGCACCAAATCAGCAACCAGCCGAGCCTTTTGCGGCGAAATCCTTATATAACGAGCAAGCGCTTTTGCTTCCATCGAACGAACTCCTTTCTTTACCTGATGACCGTGTACGGTTTAGCAGCTTTTATTTCTTTTTCTTCTTGTCCGCTGCGTGACCATAATAGGTGCGGGTCGGAGAAAACTCTCCGAGCTTGTGCCCTACCATGTTTTCGGTCACGAAAACCGGGATGAACTTCTTGCCGTTGTGCACAGCAAAAGTAAGCCCAACCATGTCCGGAATTATGTCAGAACGACGGGACCAGGTTTGGATAACCTTTCTGGAGCCCTCGTCTTTGGCCTTCATGACCTTTGAAATCAAATGGTCATCTACAAATGGACCTTTTTTAACTGAACGTCCCACTTGTATACCCCCTAATTATGATCTTTTCTTAACAATAAATTTGTCGGATGACTTCTTGCCACGTGTCTTATAACCCTTGGTGGGCACACCCCACGGAGTACAAGGATGACGACCGCCGGAGCTTTTACCCTCACCGCCACCCATGGGATGATCAAGCGGGTTCATGGCAACGCCACGAACCTTGGGCCGGTTCCCCTTCCAACGACTCCGGCCGGCCTTGCCAAGCTTCTGGCTTTCATGCTCATTATTACCAACCTGGCCAATACAGGCCCGGCATTTCCGGTGAAACTTGCGCACTTCACCGGAAGGCAATTTTACCGATACATACTCGCCCTCTTTCGCCATAAGCTGCGCGGAAACTCCGGCGCTTCTCACAAGCTGCGCACCTTTGCCGATTTTCATTTCGACATTGTGGATGATGCTGCCAAGGGGCATGTTGCCCATGGGCAAACAGTTACCCGGCTTGATATCAACAGCCTCACCGGCTATGACGGTATCACCTATCTTGATGCCAAGCGGCGAAAGAATATAGCACTTTTCACCATCGACATAATTCAGCAGCGCCAAGTTGGCCGAACGGTTCGGATCGTATTCGATGGCTGCAACTTTTGCAGGGATGTCAACTTTCTCCCGCTTAAAATCGATCAGCCGATATTTCCGCTTATGACCCCCACCAATATGTCTGGATGTAATGCGGCCATTGTTATTCCGCCCCCCGGTTTTACTGAGAGGACGAATCAACGATTTCTGCGGTTTATCCTTGGACAACTCGGGATTGACGACTGTAACAAGTGATCTTCTTCCCGGTGATGTAGGTTTATAGGTCTTTAATGCCATTTCAAACCCCGATAATATTTAAACGTATTCGTAACAAAAATTATAACTCTTGCCGACGAGACTTCCCTTAGATCTTCTCAAGGAAATCAATCTTATTCCCTTCTTCAAGAGTAACAATGGCCTTCTTCCAGTCAGACTGCTGTCCGAAATTCTTGCCCACACGTTTTTTCTTGCCATGCATGTTAGCGGTTCGCACCTTGAGGACTTTCACGCTAAACAGCTTTTCAACAGCATCCTTGATCTCGATTTTATTGGCGCGGGGATCAACCTTGACAACAACCTGGTTGTTAATCTCCTGCAGCCCAAGACCCTTTTCCGTCAGGCAAGGCTTCTTGATAATACCGAACATATCTTTCATGACAACAACCTCTCTTCCAGCTGGCCAATACAAGGCTGCAGTAAAACAATGTGCTTATGGAGCAAAATGTCATACACATTCAATCCGGCCGTAGGAATAACCTTGAAGCCTTGCACATTGCGAGACGAACGCTCAAGATGATCATCGCGCTCAGGAACCACGATCAAAGCATTTTCGATATTAAGGGTATTCATAACCCCTATAAATCTCTTGGTCTTGATTTCCTCAATCTTGAAACTATCAAGTACCAGCACCAGCTTGTCGCTGAAGCGTGAGCTCAAGGCCATACGGATACCAAGCTTCTTAACCTTTTTGGGGAGCTTGAAGGAATAATCCCGCGGCTTAGGACCAAAAACTACACCACCGCCACGCCACAGGGGGGAGTTCGTGCTTCCGGATCGGGCACGGCCAGTACCCTTCTGCTTCCAAGGTTTCTTGCCGCCGCCGCGAACCTCTGTGCGGGTTTTGGTGCAAGCCGTGCCAGAACGGCGGGCAGCACGCTGCATTCTCACGATTTCGTGAATAATATGGGGATTGACAGGAACGGCAAACAGATTGTCGTTCAACTCAAGATCACCCACTTTCACATTATCTACATTGTATATTTCAGTAACCGCCATTTCCGGCACCCCCAAAATAAATCTTACGGGAACTAAGACTCATTATTTTGTGTAAATATGAACCAAACCCTGCTTTGCGCCAGGCACGCCGCCTTTAACGACAAGCACATTTTGCTCAGGCCGGATATCCATGATGGTCACGCTTTTCTTGGTGACCGTATTCGTGCCCATGTGTCCAGGCATTCTCTTTCCCTTGATAACCCTGCTGGGCCATGCACTGCAACCAATGGAGCCGGGAGCACGATGGAACATGGAACCATGTCCGCCGGGACCGCCACTGAAACCATGTCTCCGTATAACACCCTGAAAACCACGGCCTTTAACGGACCCGCTCACATCAATAATATCGCCAACCTTAAAGAGGTCGGAAACCACGATCGCCTGACCCACTTCATACTGACTTGGATCTGCAACCCGGAACTCCTTAATGTGGTAAAATCCGCCTTTTCCAGATGCTTTGACATGACCTGCATCAGGCTTGTTCAAGCGAGAATCTTTCTTAGAACCAAACCCAACCTGAATGGCGTCGTACCCTTCCTTGGCAACGGTCTTTTTCTGAAGCACCACACAGGGTCCAGTCTCAATAACCGTTACCGCAACAGCAGAGCCATCTTCGGAATAGATCCGGGTCATCCCAATCTTCTTCCCCAGTAATCCTAATTTTTTAGGCATTGTTCCTACCTGTTTTTTTCTTCTCTGGCATCAACTGTACCGATACACCGGTACAACCGTTTCATAATCTTAAAGCTTGATTTCTACATCAACACCGGCAGAAAGCTCGAGCTTCATAAGCGCATCAATGGTCTGCTGCGTCGGCTCAAGTATGTCAAGCAACCGCCTGTGTGTGCGCATTTCAAACTGCTCACGGGACTTTTTATCCACATGCGGAGAACGCAATACACAGAATTTGTTAATGGTGGTCGGCAGAGGAATCGGGCCAGCAACAGTAGCACCAGTACGCTTTGCAGTATCAACAATCTCTGAAGTTGATTGATCGATAAGCTTATGGTCGTATCCCTTAAGCCTGATGCGTATTTTCTGTGTCTGAATCATACTCACTCCACTTTATGCAATAATTTTATTGATAACACCGGCGCCAACGGTACGGCCGCCTTCACGAATCGCGAAGCGAAGCCCGTCTTCCATTGCGATCGGGGTAATCAACTCTGCTTCGATGGTCACGTTGTCGCCGGGCATTACCATCTCTACGCCTTCCTGCAACTTAACCACTCCGGTCACGTCGGTGGTCCGGAAGTAAAACTGCGGACGGTATCCATTGAAAAACGGGGTATGACGACCACCCTCATCCTTGGACAGGATATACGCCTCAGCCATGAATTTCGTGTGCGGGGTAATGGAGCCCGGCTTGGAAAGAACCTGGCCGCGCTCGATATCCTCACGCTTCAGGCCGCGAAGCAGTACGCCAACGTTATCGCCGGCCATACCCTCGTCGAGAAGCTTGCGGAACATCTCAACACCGGTAACCGTGGTCTTGGCAGTCTCACGAATACCGACAACCTCGATTTCCTCGCCAACCTTCACCTTGCCGCGTTCGATACGACCGGTGGCTACTGTGCCGCGGCCGGAGATGGAGAAAACGTCTTCAACCGGCATCAAGAACGGCTTGTCGATGTCACGGGCCGGCTCAGGAATGAAAGAGTCACAGGCATCCATCAGGTCCCAGATGCACTTGGTTGCCGCTTCGTCATCCGGATTCTCAAGAGCCTTCAAGGCGCTGCCCTGAATAATCGGGGTGTCGTCGCCGGGGAAGTTGTATTTGGAAAGCAGCTCGCGCAGCTCCATATCCACCAGCTCAAGGAGCTCAGGATCGTCAACCATATCGCATTTGTTCATGAAGACGACCATGGAAGGAACGCCTACCTGACGAGCAAGCAGGATGTGCTCACGGGTCTGAGGCATGGGGCCGTCAGTGGCCGCTACAACCAGAATGGCGCCGTCCATCTGCGCCGCGCCGGTGATCATGTTCTTGATATAGTCGGCATGGCCCGGGCAGTCCACATGGGCGTAATGACGCTTGTTGGATTCGTACTCAACATGGGCGGTAGCAATGGTGATACCACGCTCTTTTTCTTCAGGCGCCTTGTCGATCTGGTCAAAAGCGGTCGCCTTAGCAAAGCCCTTGGTTGACAAAACCCGGGTAATGGCTGCGGTAAGGGTGGTCTTGCCATGGTCGATGTGGCCGATCGTCCCAATATTTACATGCGGTTTCTTGCGTTCAAATTTCTCTTTTGCCATGTCTTTTCCTCTTTTTTTGCTTGCGTCTCTCTCGACTTAAAGGCCTCGAATCCGCTTGATTATCTTTCCACTTATATGATCCGGCACTCTGTCATATGCGGCAAATTGCATGGTAAAATTTGCTCGCCCCTGAGTGGCGGAACGTAAATCCGTCGAATATCCAAACATCTCTGCCAAGGGCACCTGCGCTTTCACGGCCTGGAGCCCGCCTTCGCGATTATCCATCCCGTGTATCTTGGCCCGCTTAGCCGTCAGATCGGATATTACCTCGCCAAGGTATGATTCAGGCAGGGTGATCTCAACATCCATTACGGGTTCCAGCAAAACCGGGGCCGCCTCTGAAACAGCCTTCCGGAAGGCCATGGCAGCGGCCACACCAAAAGCCTGCTCGGTCGAATCATCGTCCCGATAGGAGCCGTCAACCAAGCTTACTTTCAGATCAACAATCGGAAAACCAATCAAGGTCCCGGCATCAAGGCTGTCATGAACCGCCTTTTCAATGGCCGGTATAATTGCAGGAGGAATAACGTCCTCGGCAATGCAACTTGCAAACTGGAAACCTTCGCCACGCTCAAGGGGCTCAATCTGCAACCAGACATGCCCATACTGACTTTTGCCGGCAGTGGTCGGATGCTCGAACTTTCCTTCCGCCCTTCCGATACCGGTTACCGTCTCTTTATACGCGACCTGGGGCTTGCCGATATTTGCCCCGACTTTAAACTCCCGGATAAGCCGGTCAACGATAATTTCCAGATGAAGTTCGCCCATCCCGGAAATCAAGGTTTGTCCCGAATCAGGGTCGATAGCAACAGAAAAGGAGGGATCTTCCAGGGCAATTTTTGCCAGGCTGTCCTTCAACTTTTCTTCGTCCGCCTTACCTTTTGGCTCAATGGCAACGCTTATAACCGGCTCAGGAAAATCCATGGTGTCGAGAGTAAAGGTGTCTCCCGACTCACACAGCGAATCCCCGGTAATGGAAAAGCGCAGGCCAACAAGCGCCCCGATTTCCCCGGCCTTAAGCTCGCCAACCTCTTCTCTTTTGTTGGCGTGCATCTTGACAATCCGGCCAATCTTTTCCTTCTTTTTCTTTCCCGGATTGTAGACTCTGTCCCCGACCTTCATTACGCCGGAGTAGACGCGTACATATGCGAGAATATCCACAAAAGGATCGGATGTCAGTTTGAAAACAAGAGCGGACAGATTCTCATCGTCACTGGCCTTTCTCGTTTCAGTCACCCCATCTGCATTAACGCCCTGCACCGATGGAACATCGACAGGCGAAGGCAGATATGCGACAACTGCGTCCAGTAAAGGCTGCACCCCTTTATTTTTAAAGGAGCTGCCACAAAGGACGGGCACAACATCAAGATTCAGAGTTGCAGTCCTGATTGCGCGGTTGAGTTCATCAACCGAAACAGGTTGCTCATTCAGAAATTTTTCCATGACCCAATCATCGAAGTCGGCCAACTTCTCGATAAGGGCCATTCGTGCGGCCGCAGACTCTTGTTTGAATTCTTCGGGGACAGGTTCGGATTCTACCTTGGATCCCTTTGTATCTTCATCAAAGCGCATCATTTTCTCTTCGACGAGATCAATGATGCCGCTAAATGTATCTTCTTTTCCGACCGGAAGCTGAAGCGGCAGAGGATTTGACCCGAGCCGCTCTTCGATCATCTCGACGCAACGCTGAAAATTTGCCCCGAGCCGGTCCATCTTGTTTATGTAGGCAATTCGGGGAATCTTGTAATGATCCGCTTGCCGCCATACGGTTTCAGACTGGGGCTCAACCCCTCCCACCGCACAAAAAATTGCGATGGCGCCGTCCAGAACCCTGAGACACCGTTCCACCTCAACGGTGAAATCAACATGCCCCGGTGTGTCTATTATATTGATGGTGTGGTCTTTCCACTGACAGGTTGTTGCTGCGGAGGTGATGGTGATTCCGCGCTCCTGCTCTTGCTCCATCCAGTCCATAACGGCATTGCCGTCATGGACCTCGCCCATCCTGTGCGAACGCCCCGTATAAAAAAGAATGCGTTCCGTTGTTGTTGTCTTTCCTGCGTCAATATGGGCCATGATGCCTATATTGCGCAGAAACCGCAGCGAATCTTTCACAGCCTCTCTTTTCCCCTGGCCACTTATTTTACAGGCTGTCTCAACCCAGCCCGCCCGACAAGGATTGGCGTTAATACCTTATCCCCGCCGTTTTGTCAACCAAGGAAAACCGAGAACCCAACAATTACCAGCGGTAATGGGCAAATGCCTTGTTGGCATCGGCCATGCGGTGCGTATCCTCACGCTTCTTCACTGCTGCGCCACGGTTATTATAGGCATCAGCGAGTTCACCGGCCAACTTGTCAGCCATGGTCTTCCCGGGCCGCTTCTGGGCAAAGGTGACCAGCCAGCGAATAGCCAGAGCATTTCTCCTCTCAGGCCGAACTTCCACCGGGACCTGATAGGTGGCACCACCCACCCGACGGGATTTCACCTCAAGACGGGGGCGCACTTTTTCCATAGCCTTCTCGAAGACGACAATGGGATCTGCTTCGGTGATGCGGCTCTCGATCATATCCATGGCACCATAAAAAATGCTACGGGCGATACTTTTCTTGCCGCACTCCATCAGACCATTAACAAACTTGGAAACCAGCACACTATTAAAGCGCGGATCCGGCTCGATCCCGCGTTTTGCAACAAGTCTTTTCCTGGGCATCTCTAGAACTCCTTTTCAGGCAATAGGCAACCGATTATTTCGGCCGCTTGGCTCCGTACTTGGAACGACCCTGCTTACGGTTGGCAACGCCAAGCGTATCCAGGGTGCCACGAATAATATGATAGCGGACACCAGGAAGGTCCTTCACCCTGCCACCGCGAATCAGGACAACCGAATGCTCCTGAAGGTTATGGCCAATACCCGGGATGTAAGATGTTACCTCGATCCCGTTGGTCAGCCGAACCCTGGCAACCTTTCTCAAGGCCGAGTTGGGCTTCTTGGGGGTGGTGGTATATACACGGACGCAAACACCACGCTTCTGCGGACAACCTTTCAACGCAGGCGTATTGGTCTTGCTCATCTTGCTCTTCCGTCCGTGCCGCACCAGCTGGTTAATGGTTGGCATTGAAATCGACTCCCATATTACTGATATTGATTAGTAGCATCTCCCTTGCCGAAATTCACTGCGCGGCATAGGAAAACGGCATATTTACTCGAAGGCCGTATGCTTGTCAAGGCAAATATGTATTAATTATCCTCGCCAATGGCATACTCATCAAAGCCCGTACCCGCCGGGACCAAGCGGCCCATGATCACGTTTTCTTTCAGGCCCCGCAAAGTATCAACCTTTCCGGCCATGGCCGCATTGGTCAAGACCTTGGTGGTTTCCTGGAAAGAAGCTGCGGAAATGAAGCTGTCCGTGCTGAGGGAGGCTTTTGTCACACCCAGAAGCAAAGGTTCCGCCGTGGCCGGCCGGCCATCCTCCCGGAGGATTTTTTCGTTCTCCTCTTTAAAACGCCACCATTCGACATGCTCGCCCAGCATAAATGTAGAATCACCCACACCGGTAATCTGGACCCGACGCAGCATCTGGCGAACTATGACCTCGATGTGCTTGTCGTTGATCTTTACCCCCTGCAGTCGATACACCTCCTGGATCTCATTCACCAGGAACTTGGCAAGCTCCTTGACACCCATGACCCGAAGAATATCATTCGGATCGGGAGAGCCGTCCATCAATGCCTCGCCGGCCTTGACATAGTCGCCCTCATGCACGCTGACATGCTTGCCTTTGGGAATAAGATACTCCTTGGCCTCACCAACCTCGGGGGTAATCACCACCCGCTTTTTGCCTTTGAGATCCTTGCCAAGGCTGACCTGCCCGTCAATCTCGGTGATGACCGCATACTCCTTGGGCTTGCGCACTTCAAAGAGTTCGGCAATTCGGGGAAGACCGCCGGTGATATCCTTTGTTTTCGTGGTTTCCCGCGGAATCTTGCCAAGCACGGTGCCCGGTTCGATCACGGTATCTTCCGCCACTGAAATCAAGGCGCCAACCGGCAGGGAATATCGCGCAGGGGATCCGGTCTTGGGAAGCTTTGCCGTTTTGCCGGTGTCATCCTTCAAAGTAATACGCGGGTTGTGCTGCCCTGAACGGGAAGGGACGATAACATGGCTGGATTTGCCGGTTACCGGGTCAACACGCTCCTGCATGGTGACACCCTCAAGGATGTCGCCGAACTTGACCACACCGCCGATTTCGCTGACGATGGGAATGGTGTACGGGTCCCAGTTGGCAATCAGAGTATCGGGATCGATCTCAGACCCTTCCTTGACAAAAATCTGCGCGCCATAGTTGATTTGATAACGTTCCCGCTCACGCCCCTGGACACCGATGATGGACACTGCCGCATTCCGGTTCATTACAACCATGTTGCCGGCAGTATTCTGCACATAGTGCATGTTCTGGAACTGCACGGTCCCGCCGTGCTGACAACGAACCTCGGCCTGTTCCACGCTTCGGCTTGCAGTACCACCGATGTGGAAGGTCCGCATGGTAAGCTGAGTTCCGGGTTCACCGATCGATTGCGCTGCGATAATGCCGACAGCCTCACCCATGTTGACCATGTGCCCCCGGCCAAGATCACGGCCATAACAGGAGCTGCAGACCCCGCGTCGAGCCTGGCAGGTGAGCACGGAGCGGATCATTACCCGGTCAATGCCTGCCTGCTCGATACGCTTGACCCTGTCTTCGGTAATTTCCTCGTTGGCCTCGACAAGAACCTCGCCGTTGAACGGATCGATAATATCTTCCAGCGCAACACGCCCGAGGATTCGATCGCCAACCCGCTGGATCACCTCGCCGCCTTCGAGCAGGGCTTCCATCAAAATACCGTCCAGCGTCTCGCAGTCCTTCTCGATGATCGTTGCATCCTGGGCCACATCAACCAGACGCCTGGTCAGATATCCGGAGTTTGCCGTTTTAAGAGCCGTATCAGCCAGACCTTTCCGCGCGCCGTGAGTGGAAATGAAGTATTCAAGAACATTCAGGCCTTCCCGGAAATTTGCCTTGATCGGAGTCTCAATGATCGCACCGGAAGGCTTGGCCATCAAGCCGCGCATGCCGGCAAGCTGCCGGATCTGATCACGGCTGCCGCGGGCCCCGGAGTCGGCCATGATATAGATGGAATTGAAGCTGGGAGACTCAACCAGTTTTTTGTTCTTGTCGCGCAGGTACTGAACGCTCATTTCCTGCATCATCTCATTGGCCACATCATCCGTGGACCGCGACCAGATATCAACGATCTTGTTATACTTTTCACCGTCGGTGATCAACCCGTCACGATACTGCTGCTCGACCTCCATCACCGCACCTTCGGCTTTCGCCAGCCGGTCGTCCTTGGTGACGGGAATCATCATGTCGTTGATACAGATGGAAATGGAAGCCCTGGTTGAGAACTCATAGCCCATGTCCTTGAGACGATCAGCCAGAATAACCGTGGCCTTGGTGCCGGCGTAACGGTAGGTGTGATCAATGAGCTTGGCCAGTTGCTTTTTGCCCATAACCTGATTGACATGGCTGAACGGAACATTTTCAGGAAGAAGCTCGCCCAGCAGCACCCGACCAACCGTGGTTTCAACAAACTCCCCCTGCCGCCGCACCTTGATCCGGGCCTGCAAATGCACGGCGCCATGATCATAAGCCATCCGCACTTCGTCAGGGGAACTGAAGGCCTTGCCCTCGCCTTCGGCAAAAAGACGTTCGCGGGTCATGTAGTAGAGACCGAGAACAATATCCTGGGAAGGGATAATAACCGGCTCGCCATGCGCCGGAGAAAGGATATTGTTGGTGGACATCATCAGAACGCGGGCTTCCATCTGCGCCTCAACCGTCAGAGGCACATGCACGGCCATCTGATCGCCGTCAAAGTCGGCGTTAAACGCCGCGCAGACCAATGGATGCAGCTGAATGGCCTTGCCTTCGATGAGCACGGGCTCAAAAGCCTGCATGCCGAGGCGATGCAGGGTAGGCGCACGGTTCAGCATGATGGGATACTCCTTGACCACGTCGTCGAGGACATCCCAAACCTCTTTGGTTCCTTTTTCCACCATTTTCCTGGCGCTCTTGATGGTCGTCACATAACCGAGCATTTCCAGTTTGTTGTAGATAAAGGGCTTGAAGAGTTCCAGAGCCATCTTTTTCGGCAGTCCGCACTGATGGAGCCTGAGATGCGGACCAACCACGATGACGGTACGACCGGAGTAATCCACCCGTTTTCCGAGCAAGTTCTGACGGAAACGGCCCTGTTTGCCCTTGAGCATGTCGGAAAGCGATTTCAGCGGCCGCTTGTTGGGTCCGGTGATAACCTTGCCGCGGCGACCATTGTCAAAAAGGACATCCACCGCTTCCTGCAGCATCCGCTTTTCGTTACGGATGATGATCTCAGGGGCATCGAGTTCCAGCAACCGCTTCAGCCGATTGTTCCGGTTGATTACCCGACGGTACAGATCGTTCAGGTCGGAAGTGGCGAAACGCCCGCCTTCCAGCGGAACCAAAGGGCGCAAATCGGGAGGAAGAACCGGGATAACATCAAGTATCATCCAGTCAGGCTTGTTGCCGGACTCATGGAATGCCTCAACCACATTGAGCCGTTTGGCCAATTTTTTGCGTTTCGCCTCGGAGCCGGTTTCTTTCATCTCCTGGCGAAGCACCTTGGACAAAGACTCAAGGTCGAGTTTCTGCATCATCTCCTGAATGGCTGCCGCCCCGATGCCGACGGAAAACTTGCCGGGGAAGTCTTCTTTTGCCTGCCGAAACCCCTCTTCGGTCAGCAACGAGCCGACTGCGATAGAAGGTTCATCGGAAGCGGTGACTGCATATGAGTCGAAATAAAGGACTTTTTCCAGTTCCTTCAGGGTCATGTCGAGGATATTGCCGATCTTGCTCGGAAGGCTCTTAAGAAACCAGATATGAGCGACAGGCGCAGCCAGTTCGATATGCCCCAGTCGTTCCCGCCGGACCTTCGACTGGATAACCTCAACTCCGCACTTCTCACAGACTACACCGCGGTGCTTCATGCGCTTGTACTTGCCGCAATTGCATTCGTAATCCTTTACCGGGCCAAAAATCTTGGCGCAAAACAGCCCTTCACGTTCCGGCTTAAAGGTCCGATAATTAATGGTCTCAGGTTTCTTAACCTCACCATGCGACCAGTCACGAATTTTTTCCGGAGAAGCCAGAGAGATTCGCACCGCATTAAATTTTAACGGTCCTTTCGGATTGGAAAAAAAGCTGAAAAGTTCTTCCACGGCAGCACCTTTATCTATGTTGAATAATCAAATCACTTCGACGGCAATATACTCTGGACCTAATTTTCCGGTTTTTCGTCAAGCAGTTCCATATCAAGACACAGCCCCTGAAGTTCTTTCACCAAAACATGGAAAGACTCCGGCAACCCTGCCTCCAGAAAATTATTGCCTTTCACGATCCGCTCGTATGTCCTTGTTCTACCGCCTACATCGTCAGACTTGACTGTTAAAAATTCCTGTAAAGTATATGCCGCACCGTACGCCTCCAAGGCCCAGACCTCCATCTCGCCGAGACGCTGTCCACCGAACTGCGCCTTGCCGCCAAGGGGCTGCTGGGTAACCAGCGAATACGGCCCTGTGGAACGTGCATGGATTTTATCATCAACCAGATGATGGAGTTTGAGGATGTACATGGTGCCAACGGTTACCGGGTTATCAAATTTCTCTCCGGTCAATCCGTCATACAAAGTAGCCTGCCCGACCTCGTCCATGCCGGCTTCAACCAGCAGACTCCGGATTTCGCTTTCATGGGCTCCGTCAAATACCGGAGTGGCCATATGCAGGCCAGAACCCATGCGCCGGGCAAGAACCAACAGGTCATCATCCGACAAACCGTCGGTCATGCGGGCATATTCCTCTTTGGAATAGACCTTTGCGAGCTTTTCCTTCACCGCGGTAACCTGTTGCTGATCGGCAAGCTGCTGGATCTGCTGGCCGAGTCTTTTGGCCGCCAGACCAAGATGCACCTCCAGCAACTGGCCCACGTTCATACGAGAGGGAACGCCCAACGGATTCAAAACGATATCCACTGTTGTGCCGTCGGCAAAATAGGGCATATCTTCCTCCGGCATAATCCGGGAAACAACACCCTTGTTTCCGTGACGTCCCGCCATCTTGTCGCCCACAGACAGCTTGCGCTTGGTGGCGACATAGACCTTGACCATGCGGATAACGCCTGGCGGGAGATCATCTCCTTTCTTGAGCCGGGTGATACGTGCTTCATAACGGTCCCGCACCAGTTTCACCTGGCTTTCGTACCGCTCGAAAAGAAGCGTCACCTCGCCCTCGAACTTATCTTTTTCGGCAAAATCGATCCCCTTGATGGCGGAAAGAGACATGCGCTCAATCACTTCGCGGGAGATCTTTTTACCCTTGGCAACCAGAGACTCGCCTTTTTTGTCCTTGATCGCATTTTTCGCGGTCTTCCCGTCAAGAAGATCGGCAAGGCTGTTGCGAACTCCCTTTTTCAGGCAGTTGACCTCGTCCTCCATATCCCGCTCAAGGGACTTGATCTCGAATTCATCGATGGCCAAGGTCCGTTCATCCTTCTCCACTCCCTTGCGGGAAAAAACCTTTGCATCGATAACAACCCCTTCGGCACCTGGCGGAACCCGCAGGGAGGTATCTTTTACATCGCCGGCCTTTTCTCCGAAGATGGCACGCAACAACTTTTCTTCCGGGGAAAGCTGGGTTTCACCCTTGGGGGTTACCTTGCCCACCAGAATATCTCCGGATTTGATCTCGGCCCCGATGCGGATAACCCCGGACTCGTCGAGATTGCGCAACGCCTCCTCGCTCACATTGGGAATATCGCGGGTGATTTCCTCCTTGCCCAGCTTGGTGTCACGGGCAACGGTCTCGAACACCTCAATGTGCAGCGAGGTGTAGGTATCCTTTTTCAGCATCTTCTCGCTGATCAGGATGGAATCCTCAAAGTTGTATCCCCGCCAAGGCATAAACGCGATGGTCACGTTCTTGCCCAAGGCAAGTTCTCCCTGATCACAAGCCGGACCATCGGCAAGGATATCGCCCTTTTTCACGCGCAGGCCGGGATTTACCAGAGGCCGTTGCGTAAAGCATGTGCTCTGATTGGATTTTTTGTATTTCTCAAGGCGGTAGATCCCAATGCCGGTGGTAAAACCGTCTGTTCCCGGCTTATCGTAGCGGACAACCACCCGGTTGGCATCAACCTCCTCCACAACGCCATCGCCACCGGCCAACAAACAAACACCGGAATCCTTGGCAACGGTCAACTCAAGGCCGGTGCCGATCAAAGGCGCCTCCGGACGCAAAAGAGGAACACCCTGCCGCTGCATGTTGGAGCCCATCAAGGCACGGTTCGCGTCGTCATTCTCCAGAAAAGGGATAAGAGATGCGGCGACACTCACCAGCTGGTTGGGAGAAACATCCATCTGCGTTACAGCATCAGCTTCGGTCGAAAGAACCTCGCCGTCCTGCCGGGCAATAAGAACATCCGGCACAATTTTTCCCTTGCCGTCGAGTTCGGTTTTTGCCTGGGCAATGACATGTTCCTGTTCATCAAGAGCTGTCATGTAGGAAATTTCTTTTGTCGCCTTCCGGTTTTTGATGTTCCTGTACGGAGTCTCGACAAAACCGAATTCATTAACCCGGGCATAGGTTGCGAGTGAAACAATAAGACCGATATTCGGTCCCTCAGGTGTTTCAACAGGACAAATACGCCCGTAGTGGGTCGGATGAACGTCGCGGACCTCAAAGCCCGCTCGCTCGCGGGAAAGACCACCCGGTCCGAGCGCGCTCAAACGCCGCTTATGCGTCACCTCGGACAAAGGATTGGTCTGATCCATGAACTGGGAAAGCTGGCTGGTACCGAAAAATTCCTTGATCGCAGCGGTAATGGGCTTGGGATTAATCAGGTCATGGGGCATCAGTGCCTCAACTTCCTGAATGCTCATCCGTTCGCGAATGGCACGCTCCATGCGGACAAGCCCCATGCGGTACTGGTTTTCCACCAGTTCGCCAACCGTGCGGACCCGACGATTGCCAAGGTGATCAATGTCGTCAATGGGTCCCTGGCTGTCTTTAAGGCGCACCAGATGCCGTACGGCCAGCATGATGTCGTCCTTGGTCAGGGTGCGATGCTCGATATCGGTGTTCACGCCCAACCGGGCATTGATTTTAAAGCGACCGACCTCGGAAAGATCATAGGTGTCGGCACTGAAAAACAAATTCTCAAAAAAGGCCAGAGCGATCTCGTGGGTTGGGGGGCTGCTGGGCCGCAGTCTGCGATATATTTCAAGCAGCGCCTCTTCCGGAGTACTCACTTTGTCCAGAGACAGTGTCTTGCGGAAAGAGTCGGAAACCGTGATACCGTCGATAAAAAGGACTTCAAATCCTGTGACCTTCGCCGCGATTATCTCGTCAAGCATGGTCTCGGTCAGCTCAGTGTTGCAAGGAAAAATCACCTCGCCGGTTTTCGGAACCACGATGTCCTGGGCCAGAAACTTGCCGATAAGACTCTCTGCTTCGATGTCAAAATGGGTGACGCCTGCCTCAAAAATTTTCTTGGCCAGAACTTTGCCGATTTTTCGACCGCCCTTGGCAATAATTTCTCCGGTTTTCGGATCAATTATGTCATGGGGCACTCGCTGTCCGGCCATGACATCGGGGGAGAACTCCTTTTTGAATTTCTTGCGACTTACGGAAATTTTTTCCGTATCGTAATAGTAGCGCAAAAGTTCGTCACCGCTGTAGCCAAGAGCCTTGAGCAGGGTCGTCACCGGGAATTTTCTGCGGCGATCAATACGGACGTACAGGATATCCTTGGCGTCGAACTCAAGATCAATCCAGGAGCCGCGCACAGGAATAATCCTGGCCGAATAGAGAAGCTTGCCGCCGGAATGGGTCTTGCCGCCGTCATGGCTATAAAAAAGGCCGGGCGAACGCTGCAACTGGCTCACGATGACTCTTTCGGTGCCGTTAACAACATAGACCCCGGTTTTGGTCATCAACGGCATGCTGCCCAAATAAACAGCCTGCTCTTTGATGTCCCGGATATTCTGCACACCGGTCTCGGCATCGGTATCAAAAGAAACAAGGCGTACCGTGATTTTAACGGGAACCTCGTAGGTCATACCCCGCTGAATACACTCATCCACGGAATATTTCGGCTCTCCAAAGTTATAACGCACAAACTCAAGAGAGCAGGTTCCGTTGAAATCCTGAATGGGGAAAACGCTTTTAAAAATCCCCTGCAAACCGCTGTCAGAGCGCTGATCCGGCTCTGTGTCCATCTGAAGAAACTTTTCATAGGACAGCCGCTGCATCTCAATGAGATGTGGTATATCAACAATACTCTTGGTTTTGGCGAAACTTTTCCGAACTCGTTTGATAGTTTGCATGCAGCAATACCCTCATCTGTTTAGCGGTGGAGGATGGGAGCGGGCTCCCCGGTGTGGAGCGTCAGGAGATGCGTTGTGCCATAAATCATGAAGGCCAAATCTCTCCCTTTGGTAAGAACGCAAGAACGCTACGGGGTTTCCCCCGTAGCGTCGCTGCATCTCTTGTTGACCCCTGTGGCTTGGTCAGCCTCAGGAAATGCTATATTCTTCCTGCTGAGATCAGAGATGATCAGCAGGAAAACAGTACTGTGTTCACACTACTTGATCTCTACAGTTCCGCCGGCAGCCTCGATCTTGGCTTTGATATCGGCAGCTTCCTCTTTGGAAACGCCTTCCTTGATCGGGTTCGGTGCGCCTTCTACCATGTCTTTTGCTTCCTTGAGGCCAAGAGAAGTGATGGCGCGAACCTCTTTGATTACACCAATCTTCTTGTCGCCTGCAGTAACAAGAATGACGTCAAACTCTGTCTTCTCCTCAGCCGCAGCAGCAGCACCGCCGCCAGCAGCGGGGGCAGCAGCCATTGCTACCGGAGCGGCAGCGGAAACACCAAACTTATCTTCAAGTTCCTTGATGAGCTCGGAAAGCTCAAGAACCGTCATATTAGAAATGAAATCAATTACATCTTCCTTTGATACTGCCATTGCTATATCCTCCAAATACTATTGTAGTTTAATTGTCGCCCTGACCTTTCTGGTCCTTTATTGCCTGCAATGCGTACAGCGCCTTTTGCGGTACAGCGCTGAGAACCCTGACAAAACTGGTCGGAACAGCAAGCATGACTGCAAGCAGCTGCGCCCGGAGTTCATCCTTGCCAGGCAATGCGGACAATGCCTTCAGATCGTCTGCCGTAAGCAATTTGCCATCTAAAACTGCCGTTTTGATCTCAAGTTTCGGGTTGGTCTTGATAAAATCAACCAAAACTTTAGCCGGCGCCACCGGATCCCCGTCTGCAAAGGTAACAGCCGTCGTTCCGACAAGGAACTGATCCATAGGCTCAAAGGGTGTTCCTTTGATAGCCAGTCGCAACAAAGTGTTTTTGGCGACACGGATTTCGGCGTTGCTTTGCTTGAGTTCACGGCGGAGTTGAGAGATGACAGGCACGGTCAGACCACGATAATCGGAAACAACGGCAAATTTGGCATTAGCCAATCTGCTGGTGAGTTCCTCGATTACCGCAACCTTATCGTCTCGATTCAATTCCTCTACCTCCTTTGAACTAACAAAATATTAGGTTAGCGAGAAGCAGTCGAGGTCGACCGGTACAGACGAATGCGTTCTTTCCACGCACTGCATTTTCATGCTGGTGAAAAAAACCCATATGACGACACTGCGAAAAAGCAATGACATACGCCTCGGCAGGCCCGCGCATCGTGTCTTACAATAGACCAACGCGCCGATTAAACCTTCTGGTACCCACGGTCTTTGACGACTTAACTGCTCAAAACAAAATATATTAACGCTGCATACAGCCAGCGGGAACAACGAACATCAGGCGTGCTTGCAAAGAACCCTCAACTCCATGGGATCAAGCTTCAACCCAGGACCCATGGTGGTGGACAAATACACGGCCTTCAAATAAACACCCTTGCTGGAAGAGGGCTTAAGCTGAATAACCTTGTCAACAAAAGCCAGGATATTTTCCTGCAACTTTTCCATACCGAAGGAAGATTTTCCGACCATGCAATGAAGCACGCCAGCCTTATCAACCTTAAAATCGACCTTACCGGATTTGATTTCCTTGACTACCCGGCCGACATCAAAAGTAACCGTGCCCAGCTTGGCGTTAGGCATCAGGTTGCGTGGCCCGAGAATCTTGCCGATCTTGCCGACGGTTCCCATCATATCAGGCGTGGCAATGGTTCTGTCGAACTCCAGCCAGCCGCCTTGAATTTTTTCAAGGAACTCATCACCACCAGCGTAATCCGCACCGGCATCAAGGGCTTCCTGAACCTTTTCGCCCTTGGCAAAAACAAGAACACGCTCAGTTTTACCGGTACCGTTTGGCAGGACGACACTGCTCCGAACCATCTGCTCAGCATGGCGAGGATCAACACCAAGGTTGAGGGCCAGATCCACCGACTCATCAAATTTTGCGTACTTGCCCTGCAACGCCAGAGTAATAGCTTCCTCCAGGTTGTAAGCCTTCATCGGATCAAGCTGCGCTACACTGTTTTTATATTGTTTGCCTTTCTTTGCCATGGCGCTCTCCAAACTTTCAAGCCTTCACACATCAGAAGTGCTACGGTTAACCGAATAATAAATCTATTGATACGTCAGACGTAACGATCAGTCGACGATTGTAATCCCGCAACTCCTCGCAGTTCCTTCGATAATCCGCATGGCAGCATCAATATCGTAGGCATTCAGGTCGGGAAGTTTTCTCTCGGCAATCTCTTTGATTTTATCGCGGGTAATCTTGGCCACACGATCCCTCTTGGGATTGCTCGAACCCTTGCCAAGATTGCATGCTTTAAAAAGCAGCGTTGAAGCGGGAGGGGTCTTGGTGACAAAAGTAAAGGAACGATCGGCATACACTGTAATAACGACAGGAATAACGGTATCGCCCTCTGCCTGGGTTTTTGCATTGAACGCCTTGCAAAACTCCATAATGTTGACGCCACGCTGGCCAAGGGCCGGTCCGACTGGAGGCGACGGATTCGCTTTGCCGGCTGGGATCTGTAACTTTATGTATCCTTCAATCTTCTTCGCCATCGCTGGAACTCCCACATATCGGAAACTGTTTCTCTGCTTTGCTTTACAGCAGAGCCCAGACAACCCGACATCATTAATTTAGCGGAACAAACTACCTCTATGTGCTAAGCAATTCTTGTCACAATTGCAAAAAAAGCGACTACCCTTTGCTCACCTGAATATATTCTAGCTCGACCGGGGTTTCCCTGCCAAAAATAGAAACCATAACCCGAACCCGACCCTTGTCCGGAAAGACTTCATCCACGACACCTTGAAAGTTGGAGAAAGGGCCATCTATTACCCGGACAACATCGCCGAACTCGAAAGAAATTTTCGGCTTGGGCTTGAGAGCGCCATCTTTTATCCGACCAATAATTTTCATGGCCTCTTCATCGGAAAGAGGCTGAGGGCTCATGTCGTTGCCGACAAAACCGGTCACTTTCGGGGTCCCGCGAACAATATGCCAGGTCTCATCATTGAGATCGACATTCACCAGGATATATCCCGGAAAAAACTTGCGGGACGATGTTTTCCGGGCACCCTTGACCATCTCAACAACTTGCTCGGTGGGAACAAGGATTTCCCCAAACAATTCTTCCTGGCCCGCATTTTTAATGCGCTCAAGCATGCCGGTCTTCACCTGCTCTTCAAAACCGGAATATGTATGAACAATATACCAATGACGTGCCATAATGCTGTCTCTCTCTTCCGGCTTGGGCTGGTTACCTACCGCAAAACATACCCGATTATTTTCCCCAGCAGCAGATCAACAGCTCCCAAATAAAAGGAGATGATCATCACCAGTACCACCACCACCGCCGTTGTGCCGACAGTCTGTTTTCTTGCAGGCCAAACGATCTTGCCGAACTCATTTTTTACTTCGGCGGCAAATTCCTTAACCCGGCCCGGCTGGAACACTGACCCCTGTACGGGATCACCGCCATCTGCTTTTTTGCCTTTGGCCAATCGGTCTTCCTTGCTTGCCATAATGATCGTCTCTTCCTGCACAGGCTGATCGTTCTTACACTTGAAGTTGGATGTATATCGACCAAAACACTGAACCGACCATCCAAATAACTACTTCGCCCTCTCAAACAAGAAAAGGGCGAAGCAATCACAATCTCTCGTCTCTGGCAGGCCAGGAGGGACTCGAACCCCCAGCCCTCGGATTTGGAGTCCGATGCTCTACCATTAGAGCTACTGGCCTAAAAACTATTTCGTTTCCTTGTGCAGGGTATGCGATCTGCAAAAAGGGCAGAATTTCTTAAACTCCAGCTTGCTCGGAGTAGACCGCTTGTTCTTGGTCGTGGTGTAATTCCGTCTTTTGCAGGTCTGACAACCCAATGTGATTATGTCTCGCATCTAGCTTCCTTTTTTTGCACTCAGAACAGTACAGGCGATTATTCGATAATTTTATTGATAACACCGGCGCCGACGGTACGGCCGCCTTCACGAATCGCGAAACGCAGCCCTTCTTCCATGGCGATCGGCGTAATCAATTTCGCTTCGATGGTCACGTTGTC
>Ga0074195_1001141_pt1 | contig 40329 bp, 27 predicted proteins | sample EPASupsiteHSE623_FD_64525 | JGI IMG/M metagenome (GOLD analysis project Ga0074195, IMG submission 64525) | Bioremediated contaminated groundwater from EPA Superfund site, New Mexico - Sample HSE6-23 | ecosystem: Environmental > Aquatic > Deep subsurface > Groundwater > Contaminated ...
CCAGTAGCGAGCCAAGACCCCCACCGCCGCCACCACCAAGCCCGCCCAACAACCCTCCGAACAGCGAGCCAAGACCCCCACCAGCACTGCCACCACCGTCAGCGTCAGTGGTATTGCCAAGCCCCCCTGTGAACCCTGACAGGAGACTCGAGATCGGATCGACCACGGATGAACCCGTGTCGTTCGAACCCTGTATGACCGTTTGGCACGCCAGCGGTCCGCAACATAGAGTGCAGGACACCATGCAGCATGCCAAGAGGAAAGTCATCCCCGAAGACCCGATGAAGTCGGTGATACTTTTGATCCCTGACTGAAAGGACGAAAGAGCATGCCGCTGAGCGTTCATTGTTGCGACCTCCGAATCACTGTATCGAATCTGATCCATCACGAACAAAGCACAGTTCGTGCCAGCCAGAGGACGAAGGCGCTTGGGAGGCTTCTTGAAGCTTCCTGTGGACAATTGTCGACCTGCAGCCCCCCCCAGCGTCAGGAAGCTTCCAATCTCCAAGAGTGGTCAACTCGTCCACGATTGGAGACAGGATCAAAGCAAAGTCCTACGTAATTCTGGCGGAGTGAGGCCACGGCAGAAAACAGTAGCCTGACTCTCGCCGAAAAGCAGCGCTGCTTGCAGGGCGACGCGGCCGAAGTCGAAGCCGCGCTTGAGCGTGGGTGGCGGCTCAAAAAGTGTGAGCCCGAGCACATTAAGGCTCGGCGCTGTAACTCGTTCGATCGGATCGGGCTCGAGTTCGTCATCGCGCCGCAATCATTGCCCCAAAAGCACGTGCGCGTCCTGCGAGCCGTAATTGGAAACCACGAGATCGGCAAGGCCGTCGAAGTTCAGGTCTTCGACGACCAGAGATCGAGGTTCATGCCCCACGGCAATGCTCGAGGTCAGCTGGAAGCTTCCTGCTCCGTCGCCCATTAGGAGCGAGACGTTGTCCGTCTGGGGGTTTGCCACCAGAAGGTCGGGTTTCCCATCACGGTTCACGTCGATGACGGCAACGCAGCTCGGCGCGGTGCCTGCCACAAAAGTCGAAGGACCATACAAGTTGGACCACGTTGAGTTGCTCACGCCGCTCAGCAGGACTGAGACGTTATTCGAGCCGGAGTTGGCCACGACGACGTCAGCCCAGCCGTCTCGGTTGACATCCTTGACCGTCACCCATACCGGTTTCCAGCCGACCGAAAAGTTGGAGGGTGCGTTGAGACCGCTGGAGCCTCCGCGGAGCAGAGAGATCGTGTTCGAGTCGGCATTGGCCACGATCACGTCGGGCCAGTTGTCGCGGTTGATGTCGACAATGACCACCGATGAGGGACCTGATCCCACCGTGATCTCGGCCGACGGGAAGAGAGCTCCTGAACCGTCTCCGTACAGGATCGATACCTCGTTGTACGCTGGCTTGGCGATCACTGCATCGAGCTTGCCGTCGCGGTTCAGGTCGCCCAAAGCCACCGACGAAGGACTCGCGCTCACCGATGTGCTCAGCAATGTTCGAAATCCGCCACTCCCATCGTTGATCAGTTCGCGCACCTGGAAAGACCCGGGACTTCTCACGGCCAGGTCCACGGCTCCGTCGCCGTTGAGATCTCCGACAGCCATTCCGGAAGGATCTGTTCCGGCGGGCCACGCCGTACCTGCCAGGAACGTCCCTCCCCCGTTGCCTCTCAACGTGTACACGGCGCTCGACAAAGGGACCGAGGCCACGAGGTCCGTGATTCCGTTTCTGTCGAAGTCGCCCAACGCGATCGATGCTGGCCGTCCGGAAAACGGAACCGTGGTTGTGAATCCGAACGTCCCAGCCGTGGGAATCTGGGTGGCGTTGAGCCATACGTTCACGTGCGGAGCCCTGGAACTGGCCGAAATGAGGTCTGGCTTTCCATCTCGATTCAGATCTGTGAGGCTGACCAAGAATGGGGGGGTGCTGGGCGTCAGGCTGACGGACGGCTCAAAACCACCCAGACCGTTTCCGGTCAGGATCGAGATGGTGTTGGATGCTCCGTTGGCCACAGCCAGGTCGAGTGCTCCATCGCCATTCAGATCCGCCATCGCCAGGGAGCAGGGGCCTGATCCGACCGGCACGTGAACGGGCGAAGAGAAGGTTCCTGCGCCGAGCCCTAGAAGGACCGAGACGGTGTTCGAGCCAGCGTTTGCCACCACGATGTCGGATTCTGAGTCTCGGTTGACGTCGGCGACCGCCACGGAGGTCGGCGACACGCCAACGGTCAGGTTCAACGGGGCTCCAAAAGAGCCTGTCCCATCCCCCAGGAGAACCGACACGTTGCTCGACCCTTGGTTCGCGGTCACAAGGTCGGGGATCCCATCGCCGTTGAAGTCACCGACCGCAGCGGCAGTGGGGGCGGAGCCGACCGGGAAGGTTCCTGCGGCGATCGGGATGTTGCCATCCATGCCCAGGAGAATCGACACGGAACTGTCGGAACAGTTGACCGTGACCAAGTCTGTGCGGGTGTCCCGGTTGAGATCCGCGGAGATCATGACCAACGGAATCTTGCTGACCGTTGGATAGGGAGAGCCGTAGTAACCCCACGAGCCGCTGAAGTTGAAGGCGTTGATCCATTTATTCTGGGGTCGGAGAAGCAAAGCCTGGACATTGTTGGATGAATACATGAGGAAACGGTCCACGATCACGCACGACGGGGTCGAGGTATCCCCACTGGAGAGGGCGGGCATCCAACTGGTAGAGAAGGTTCCATCGCCATTTCCGATTATCGAATACCCGTTGATGCTGGTGCCCGCGCACGCCATCACCAGATCCGGTTTGCCGTCCGCGTTGAAGTCCGCGACGGCCAGGCTCGTCGGGGTCGTGGGGAACGTCACGGTCGGCATCACCGTGAACGAGAGGTTGGGGTTGTACGTGTAGGCCCTGGGCAGACTTGTGGCGCCGTGGGTCGATGAGGTGACCGTCAAGGTCACGGCTCCTGGCGTTGTGGCCGCCGGGAGGTCGCAGGTGATCACGGTGGAATCCACGACAATGACATGGACCGGAGTGGAGCCGACCGAAGCGGTCACGTCCCCCTGGAAATTGACTCCACCGACCGTGACGCCCGTTGTCCCGGACAGCGGTCCCGAATTCGGGGACAGAGGAGGAGAGAGCACTGGGAGAGGGCTGTAAGTGAACGCGTTGGCCTTGGTGAACGGGCCGCACGTGGAGGAGGCCACCGTGACCTGGACCGGTCCCTCGACTTCCCAGGCGGGCGCCTGGCATCGAATCTGAGTCGGGCTGTCCACAAGGACGCTGGCCGCGGGCAGGCTACCAAAAGTCACGGAGACCGTCCCTTCGAACCCGGACCCGGTGATCACCACGCTGGTCTTGGATGTCTGGGGGCCGTTGGGGGGCGCAATCCCGATGATCGTCGGAGGATCCTTGAAGGTGAACCCAGAAGTGGCCGTCACCGATCCGGTCGACGACGACAGGACGATCACGTCGACCGTCCCGGAAGCGCCCTGTGGGGTCTGGCATCGGATCTGACCCGGGCCATCGACGACCAAGTGCGATGCCGTTCTCGTCCCGAACGTCACGTTGACCGTTCCGTCGAATCCGGTCCCGGTGATCGTGACGTTTGTGCTTCCGGCCAAGGGGCCATCGGAGGGCGAGATCGCGGCGATCGTCGGGGGAGACTCGTACGTGAACGCTCCCGTCCCGGTCACCGATCCGGCCGTCGAGGAGACCACGATGACATCCTTCGACCCGGTCGATGCGGAGGGTGGCGTGAGGCTCGTGATCTGGGTTTTTGCCGGGTTGACAACCACGTTCGTCGCTGCGGCAGCCCCCACCGTGACATTGACCGTGTCCTGGAAGTTGACTCCGGTGATCACGAGGAGAGTCCCTCCAGAGAGTGGGCCCTGGTTGGGTGTCACCGACGAGATGGTGGCCCTGGATGTGGGGGTCGGTGTGGGCGTGGCGGTGGGTCCTGGAGACGGAGTGGGCGTAGGCGTGGAAGATGGCGATGGGGTAACCACAACCGGAGTCGGATTGTTCCCAGCGGCGACCTCAGCCTCGATTCGGCCGGTGGCTACGGTCTGCCCGACCATGTCGATCGCTTCAACCACGACGAGGATCGTGCCGACCGGAACGTTCGAGATCGTCACGGACTGCGTCGGTGTCGCCGCGTCCCGATCCACAACAGTGGGCGAAATGAGATCGTGACCGTTTGCTCTGTCTTGGATGTGGATCCGATACTGAGCCACAGACAATGGGGTGGCCCACCCAGTGGTGGCCGCCTGGAACGAGGAGTCGTCGATCGTGACGAGGAGAGTACCGGTCGCCGTAGAGGGGGCGCCCTCTCCTCCACCACCAGAGCATCCGGTGATCCAAGACAAGACGGCGCTCAGTAGCATCACTGATAGAGCTTGGCGGCTGGTCGACCTCATCGTATCACCCTTAATGGGGTTCGATGCCCATAGATTTTCACCTTAAATTAATGTATCCCTCGAAAAAATGAGTACGCCACAGCACGGCCGTTGGCCACGCGTGACGCTATTTCCATGGAACCAACGGTGGCAGAGGGGCAGAGAGGTCTTTGGAATTCAGCCTTGGACTTCCCGGGACTGGGAGTGAACGAATCTGTGTTCCTTGACGCGCCGGAGAACCGGCCGGCCGGGCCCACGGCCGAACGACAAGACAACGGCCGGTCACAGGCAGAGCCGACAGATCGAGCTCCTGGGATGCTACGGCGGCGGGGGCCTTCGACCGAGCACCTTGGCGATTGTGCGCCGCCCGCTGAAGTTCGGCAGCCCGATCGTGTTGAGCCGCCCACCCAGCTGGTAAAGCCGGTTGACGAGACCCACATCAGCCGGGAGTCGGTTGGCCACAGGACGTTGCCCTCGACCGCTGGTTGTACGACCGGAAGGGCCATTGCTCCCGTGATATCTTATCGGACTAGCCTCCAACTGGCGTGGTAGAACTGAAAGTCCGAACAGGCTCGGCTCCCATGGCGCTCGTACGCACCCGCCCACCGTCCCGGGTGAAGAGACCGGTGGACGGGCTTTCCGACGTGGCTACCGGCTCAATGCCACCACACCGCTCGAGCCTGTTTGTGCACCCGTCTGGTTGGCTTGGACAGTGACGTAGCTGCCCGCCGTGACCTCGCTCGAACGAGAGCTCGACACCAAGGACAGGTCGAAGATGAACCCATCCGATCCGGACAGACCTCCGACCACTGTGGTCGACGAGCTCGCCGTGACGCTCAAGAGAGGAGTCGTGTTGGTCGTGTATCCCGAGGAATTAACAGCGAGGAGGTTCACTGTCACTGGGGTCGTCGTGGAACTCGTGGAAAGGCTATTAGCGGTGGTGACGTATCCACAGACGGTCACGGTGGTGGCCTGAGTGATCGTGACCAACAGCGGCCCGTAGACCTCGGTCGTGGTGGTCGACGCAGACGAGGGATCAGTCGATGTCGTGGTCGGCGTCGGAGTGGCTGTTCCGTGGGGCGGGTGGTGAGGGCCTCTTCCCCTCCCGTGCCCCTCGGGCCCGCAGCCTTCGTTGGTGGCAAGGGTCGCGACGATGACCATGACCAAAAACGCAGTCCAGATACGCTCGTGCAGAACCATTCCCGATTGTCTCACGTTCTCACCCTCCACAAGGCACTCGTAGAACTGTCTAGGCCGTCTTCGGAGCGACAACCGGCCTGGCGATGACTTTACCCGCAAAAATAGGACGAGCAGCATGCCACAGAAGTGTCAAAACATCGTGACGAAACGTGAGGATCTTCGATTTTTTTAGTTCACGGGCACTGGTTCTAGACCCCGCATGCCGAGCTCTGGAGCACCCGCACGACGATGGGCCAGTGAGTCTCGATCAGTCTCGCCATCGCAAGCGTGATACTTCCGAACAGTATCAAGATCCAAGCCTGCGAGAGAGACCGCCACAAGGTCCTGAGGCTCTGGGCGTAGAACCACGCGATCAGCCAGCACGCCCCGGCTCCGACGAAAGTCCCTTCCGGAGCAACAAGACCCCAGGCGAGACAGAGAACCGAGGCGAGCAAAATGGTGAACCGTGAACCAGAACGCTCCGGCAACCACGACCACCACTCGAAACCGAAGCCACCGAAGATGCCGGCAAGCCCAACCCACCAGAAGGGACGTATGAAGATCCGGAGGGACTCGAAACCGGTGAGGACGCAGGCGTACCCCATGGCGATGAGGCCCATGCCCACAAGCACCGAATGCCGCGTCGGAGAGAAATTCTGTCCGAACTGAACCATCGTCTCGAGACCCAGTGCGATGCCCAGAGCGCCCGCACACAGCAACGCCTGGGCGGGAAGCGGGACGAGGAGCGTCACGACAAACCACAGAGCCGAGATCGTGGCGGCGACCGGACGACCCGAACCCCCGGATTTGAAGAAAAGGTCGAGAGTGAGCAGGAGGGCTCCGACACTGCCGGCAGAACCCCCAATCGAGAGGCCCGATGCAGAAGTCGGCTCTCCCCTGCCCAGAAGGAGTGAGGCTCCGGTCCACATGGCCACGGTTACTGTCCAGGCCGCCGCGGCCTGCACCGGGCGTGGAGCTTTCACCAACAAGGATCCGATCCACCAGAGAAGCCCCACCGCGAGCGCCAGACCGGCTGCGGCGACGATCTTGGTCACGAGGTCGGTGACCCACGAGAGCGGCTCGGGCGTGTCCATGCCGGCAGGCTTGTCAGGGCAAGAATCAGCGGCTTTGCGATCCCTGAGGACCTGCTCGAGAGCCTTCGCCTGCTGAGCGGAGAGCTCTTTGCGCCGCGCGCTCACGCGAACGAGGCCTTCCTCTAGGGGAACCTCGAATGACAACTCGCCGAGCGGCGTCCGCTTCCAGCTTTCCCGGAGGCTTGCGGCAGTGGCGGTCGAGACGATCGATCGCTCGACCCCCAGATTCAGGACGCGTTCGATCCTCGCGAGAGGGGAGAGTTCAGGCTCGGCTTGGCTGTTCGAGTTGCCCCGGGCAGGCGCGGACAGGAGAAGGCTCGCGAGCACCACGCATCCCACGCCCGATCGGAAGGAACAGCGACGACTCGACACGGATAGACCGCCCTTCCGGCATCAGCTCGATCCCACGGATCCACAAATTCTGACCGACCCTGATCCGAGCGGATGGCACGTTTCGATTCCGGGTCGTTGACGCATCATAATGGAGACTTGCATCACGATCAAGAGACCGGGAGGCCCCGGGTAAACCCGGGGTTCCTACCGGGACCCCCATTCACGGAGGAACAGCAACGCTTCCGGCTGGCCTTTCACCCGTCGGGTGAAGGAATCGGCATCATGCACCCGCGGCCGGGCCGACCCTTGCGGTCGGGCCTGATGAGTATTACAATGTAATTACGCACCGGGAGGTGGCACAATGAGGGGTCGCGTCGTCCGGATCGGGAACTCTCGCGGGATTCGGATTCCGAAAGCACTTCTGGAAGAGGCCGGTCTGGTCGACGAGGTGGAGATCGTGGTCCATGGAAACCGGCTTGTCGTCACGCCGGTGCGGTCTCCACGGGCCGGATGGTCTGAGCTGTTCGAGGAGATGCGCCGCAGAGGAGACGACGCGCTTCTTGACGGGGAGAGGCTCCCGTCGACCGACTGGGAGGAGACCGGCTGGAAATGGTGATCAGCCGCTCCGAAGTCTACCTGATCGACCTCGATCCCACGATCGGATCGGAGATCAGGAAGACTCGCCCGTGCCTGGTCGTCTCTCCCGACGAGATGAACCACGCGATCCGGACCGTGATCGTTGCTCCCATGACGACCCAGGGGCGCATCTACCCGACCCGAGTCCCGTGCCGGTTTCAGCAGAAGCATGGATTGATCGTGCTCGATCAGCTCCGGACCGTGGACGCGGCCCGGTTGGTCAAGCGTCTCGGAAGGATCGACGAGGCGACAATGAAGGCAGTGCTCGCACTCTTCATGGAGATATTCACCCCCTGATCGAACTCGCGCAACGATCGCAACTCCCGTGTTCGGTAGTAGAAATTGGGTAAACCACGTGGAGGAGCCGTGAGAGTTCTTTACGAGAGGGGTCGTTTGGGTTCTTGCTGAGGCTCTCAAGAAATCAAACCTCCGTGCGTCTCCGTGCTTCTCGGCGCCTCCGTGTTTGGCCGGGTCCTGGGATGGGGCTTTCTCTCAGGACAAAAAACGCCCCTTGTATCGGCTGACTTGTCTCGATAGAATGGCCCCGATCCACCCAGGAACGAGATTCCTTGTAGTGGGGGCTTCATGAACCCAAGCGGGGCCATTCGGAATGCCTGTTGGTTGCGATTGCGGAAGTCCTGCCACTGGGAGACTGGCCATTGTCTGCGTTCTGATCGCATTGCTGGCCGCTCCAGCCTCTGGCGGTTCGACCGCGCGGAGACGTTTCGCCCACTCGAAGGACAAGCGTCAGGCCCAGCCGCAAGAGAGAGTCGTCTGGACCAAGGAGGGTCCGTTCGCCATCCGCACCGTCTACCGCGGAGATGCTGTCGTGGCACGAAATCGCTATCACGAGGCCACGGGAGACTCGGTCTGCGAACGCTCGGCGGAGATCGAATCGATGCGTGCCGCGATCGCATCCCTGACCCGAGAGGTGAGCGAGCTCCGAAAAGAAAAGAAGCAAACCGACGAGATCTCCAAAGACCTCAGTGAACTCCGCGAAGAGCAAGGCTTGTTGGCGGCCGAGCAGAAGGCGGACAAAGAGGACGCAAAGCCGCGCACGCACATTTACGGCCTGACCGACGTCCTCCTCCGGAATGACACGCGGCCCACAGGAACCACCTCGTTCGATCTTAAAGACTTCTATCTGATGGCTCAATCTCAGGTCAGCCCTCGATGGTCGGCGCGGGGGGACATCTCGATCTATGGCCTTGGCAACTACGTGGCCGGGCAGACCGGGAATGGTGAGATAAGGCTCTCTCGCGGTTTCTTGACCTACCGGGGAGACGAACAGTTCAACCTCCACATCGGGAAAATCTTCGTGCCCTGGGGATTGTGGAACAAGATCCATTGGCGACCACGAGTCCCCACTGTGACCCGGCCGCTCTCGTTGGACAACGAGCTTCTGGTCAAAACGGCCTTGGGGGTCGACACCTTTGGTCGGCTTCGCGGAGAGCACCTCGATACGAACTACTCCGTCTTCGTTTTCAACGACAAGAAGGTGGGGACCGACGGTCTGGACCTCAACAACAACCAGTGGGTCCTGGGCGATCTGGAAGGGGAGTTCAAAGGAGGCTTCAAGGTCGGGGTGTCCGGGGCTTTTGGCCGCAATTCGTCCAAGGCCGATCGTCACGAGACCGCGGGAGTGTTGTATGCGAAGGGTTTCCTGGACAAGAAAAAGAGGCTGGAACTCTGGACCGAGGCGGTGTCTCTCGTCTCAGACCCCGTGCGGATGCTCGATGTCTGGGGGCAGATCCAGTGGGAGTTCGTCCGCAAGTATCGACTGTGCCTGCGGGCAGACACCCTGGATACGGATGAAGTGAGCGGTCGCTCACAGCGTCACGACCGGATGGTCTATTCGTTGAACCACAAGCCCAATCCCTCGTCCATCTTCAGCCTCGAGGTCGTTCGTGACGAGTTCGAGGACCCACGAGTTCTCGACTACACGACAACGATCCTGCGCGTCGGGACCATGTTCGGAGGTCTCTGATGCAGGGCCCCGGGGATGATGCCATCGTCCGAAAGTCGAAGAGTCTCTCCCTGGCCGTCGCGACGACCACCCGTGGCCTCGTGCTTCGAATCCCAGCGCTCTTCGCCCTGTCGGCCGCATGGATCCTGGGCTCGATTCTTTTCCTGGCGGTTGCGGCAGAATCATTTGCAGGCGCCGGAGCGACTCGGCCTTTGGTCGTGGCCGTCATCGTCCATCCCAATCAAGGAATCGACTCAGTGAGCACCCAGGAACTCAGGGCCGTGTACCTGGGACAATCGCAATCGCTGGGCCGGCAATTCATCTCAGCCTACCACCTCTCCAGCCAATTCCCCGCGAGAACACTGTTCCAGAGGACAGTGATCGGAAAGGATTCGGCGGAGCTGCGTACGTACTGGATCGACCTGAAGCTCCAGAACCCTTCCGTGATGGAACCGAGGGTGTTTCACAACGCCAAGGCTCTCGTCTCCTTGGTGGCACGCGAGCCAGGCGCCGTGGCCTATGTCCCACTGGAGGCGATCAGGGGCTCACCAGTCCGGGTGCTCAAAATCGATGGAGTGGCCCCTCCCGCATCAGCTGATCCATCAGGCGTACGAGGCTATCCGCTCATGGAGTAGTAGGCGAGCGCCTCCACCTCCGGGCGGGCAGGGACTCCCCGGGGTCGCGCTGGCACGGTGTGGGAACTCGAAAGTCACAAAAGGAGGATGAGGACCATGCGCCAAACGGCAAGAGCCTCAGCCATTCCTTTCCTGTGGCGTCCGTTTCCTCTCTGCGTGTTGCTCGGCGTGATCATGTTCTTGTTCCATGCTTACCACAGCTACCATTCGATCGAGCTCTGGAAGGAGCGCACCTCACGGATCGTTGCCCAAACCCTTCAGGACCTCGCAGACTCGAATCTGCGACAGCTCTATGCGTTCCTCAGCCAAAAACTCTCAGTCCTCGAAGCGTGGAGCACTCTGTATTTCATCCCTGAGAACATCGAGACAAAGGATGTGGACAACGTCCTCTCTCTTGGTCTTTTCGATCTCAAAAGGAAGGAGGGTTTTCTCGAACTCTCCTGTCTGACCAGCGCCGGCATTCCGATCGCTTCGTCGGAGAGATCGATCCGATCGACGTCCGTGATACAGGTGCCGCCTGGTGAAGGGTTTCCCCCTCTTGCGACCCGTTCACGAATGGCCGTGGAGCTGGAAGGCCAAAGCGCCTTTCTCGTGGAGACCCCCGTCCGTTCCATGGCGGCCAACCCTTCGGACAGGGTGACAAAAAAAGGCGTCATCGGTGCGCTCAGAGGCGTGCTCCTTTGGGAAGAGATCTCGGCCTGCGCGTTCGCGTTGACGGGCCGAACGGGGCTGCGCTCAGGCCTTCAGAACGAGAGTCCAACTCATTTCGTGCTCTTTCAATCCGACGGGACGATCCTCGCATCCAGCCTGCCAAAAAGGCCAAAGACGCTCAAGGCTGCCGCACTCGATCGCATCGGCCTGTCACGAGCGGACGAGAGACCGACGGTCTTCGTGACCATCGGTGGGGTGGAGTATGTGGGCGCCACCAGCGCAAGCCAGGTGTTCACCCTGTCGGAACGGGAACGATGGCATCCGACGTTGAGGTTGGCAAATCTGGGTCTCGTGCTTCTGCGGGACTCTCGTCAAACGTTCGGTGAGCTTCAATCGCTCGCGAGGCATGAGCTTGGTCAAAGCATCGTCGCGATTTCCCTCATGGTCGCTGGCCTCTTTGGAATCCTGATCTGGAGGTTCGTACGGCCGGTCATGAGATTCGTTTCGTTCGCGCAAACCGTCTGTCAGGGTCACACCGATCAAAGGATCGAATCCCATGTCGGAGGCGAGTTCGTCATCCTCGCCGCGGCCCTCAACGAGATGTTGGAGGCGATCCAGCGAAACGCGCTCGCGGAAAGCAACGCCCAGGTCCAGGCCGCTCGGCTCAAGGAAGCGGAATCTCGACTGATCGAGCAACAGACGCTGCAGCGTACCATCCAGGATCAGGTCCGTGTGATTGAACAGATTGCCGCGGGAGACCTTCGAGTTCGGCTCTCCGAGGATGGAGCCAAAGAGATGGTCGTGATGGGGCACGAGCTGAACCGCACGATCGAACGGATTTCCCAAGTCGTGGCCGAGATGCGCCACGCCGTGGTGAAGCTCGGAATCGTCACCGGCGAGATCCTGGCAACCACCTCGCTTCAGACGGAAAACTTCCGCCTCGAGAGCCGGGCCCTTCAGACCACGGGAAGCGCGGTTCAAAAGCTCAAGGAAGCGGCCGCCGACTTGGGGGCACAAGCCCAGAAGGTCGCGACGTGCGCGGAGTCCTCCGCTCGGGTCTTCGATACGGGGGAACTCTCCTTGAATCAGGTGGTCCTCGCGATCGAGGATCTCTCCAAGACGACCCGCACCTCGAGCCAGTGCATGCAGGATTTGACGGTCCAGCTCGACAGGATCGACCAGATCCTCACCACGGTCACCGACATCTCGGAACAGTCGAAGCTCCTGTCTTTGAATGCCGCGATCGAGGCCGCCAGAGCGCGTCAGTCCGGCAAGGGGTTCGGGGTCGTGGCGGTCGAGATCCGAAATCTGGCGGTCCAGTCCCGCGAAGCGGCGAGTCAGATCAAGGATATCCTCAAGGGGATCCGATCCGCGTCGCAGAGCATGTATGAAGAGCTGGGAAGGACGGTGGAGAAGGCGCTCCACGCCGCGCAGCTCACACAGACGGTTCGTGCCATTCGGCGTCAGCTCAAGACAGCATTGGATGAGTCTTCGAGCCTCACTGTCACGGTCAAAGGCTCCTCGGCCGAGCAATACCGGAACATGGAGCAGATCGCCACGTCGATGGCCGAGAACATCAGCCGGATGGAGCGGAACATCGAAGGAGCGAGGGAGATCGAAGAAACCCTTCGTGAACTCAGACTGCTCGCTCAGTCTCTTGACGAAACCTCAGCCATGTTCAAGGTGTAAACGATGAAATATTTCCGGCAACTTGGAGTGTTCCTGCTGGTCCTCTGGGGAGGGGGCGTTCCTGTGCGGGCCCAGATCCCAGGCAACTTCGTCGATGGGGCGTTCGTCAGCCGCCTTCTTGTTCGTGCCTCTCGGGACCTCAACAGGGCCAGGGAGACCGTGAGTCTGTCGCCGTCATCATTCCACCAGAATCTGCTGATCCAGGCGCAGGACGCTCTGGGCGCCGCGTGGATCCAACACTCGACCGGAAACCTCGCGGCAGCCAGGCAGCTCGGCGACCGAGTGATCGATCTCTGTGATCGAATCCTCGAATCCAGACGGGTCGGAGAAGCGGTGCGCCGGGAGCTCGACCGGACAGGGCGAGCTGTGGAATCGGTGCGCAAGGACCGGCAGCGTCAAGGATACTCCGAGCCGAATCGATCCCTGGAAGAGGCCAGTCGGATGAGCCGAGAGGCTCGAGACGAATACGCCCTTGGCCGGCTGGAAACCGCGTCCCGGAAAGGCGTGATGGCCGCCAAGACGCTGGAAAAGGCCAGGGCTGAGATCGTGAAAGAGGCGGCAGACTACGGCTTTCTGAACCGGGCCACGGCCACGGAGCGCATCCGACTGGCCGAGGAGCGGATCCGATCGGTCGAGCGATCGAGGATTCCCGTCGTCGATCCGCTCATCCCGCGACTGATGGCGGAAGCCCGACGATACCTGGACGCGGCCCGTGGTTACTTCGATCGAAGGCTGTTCCCAGCGGCCGCCGCCAACGGAAAGCTGGCCTTTCGGCTGGCCGATCACGCCCGATCGCTTCTCGTTCCAGCGCCCGATTCCCGCGCGCAGTGACGGACGCCAAACGCCTGCTTCGTCATCGCTCGTCCTCTTCGATCGGTTGTCGAGCGACCACCGACCGAGGTTGACGTCGGGCTATCCGCTGGATCTCCTCCATCACCAGACGCCCGGACTGCGCCACATCCTCGCTCCGCAGTTCCTCCGGAAGACTCTCGTCCGGACCACTGGCCGCCGCGGCGTTGTCGGACTCTCGAAGCTCGGGGGGGACCGATTCGACGCTCTTTCTCTGGATCGGTTTCGCGGAACGACGGGCCGCTCCAGCCGAGGAACGGGCAGGCTCCGACTTCACCGATTCGATGACCCACACGGGCCCCGGAGCCAGGAGCAGGACAGAGCCACCCGTCTTGACCAGAGGAGTCTCGGTGCTGCCGGTCAGCCTGCCCGAGAGCGTCGTGCCTCCCCGGTGGACTTCGACCGGGGCCCCGGACTCCTCCTGGCAGCCTTTGATCACGACCAGATTGGGGACGGCAAGAGGGGCTCCGCTTTCCGTGTCGACCGCATCCTTGCCGAATCGATCGACGCGTCGGTAAAGACCGGTCGATCCGTCGTAGCGGAACGATAGAGTACCTGCCACTCCGCATCGGATCGAGATCAGTCGACTCTCTGTGCTGTGGCCAGTCGGACGGTCGATCCGGGGGAACCCGACGGGAGAGGTCAGGGCAGCCGACTCCCTCTTGTTGGCCTCTTCGGCCAGGCGTGGCAGTCTGACGACGAGAGGGTCCGATCCGCTCTCTCCGGGACCGCAGGCAAAGACGTGGGGAGCGGCTTTTTCGTCGACAACCGATTGTCCTGCCGAACCACGAGGAACGGCGCGACCTCCAGCCAAAGCAGTGAGCGCCCCGCACCGGGTCGCCAGATCGACCAACCCCGCGTCAAACGGCGCGACCGGGCCGGCCTTGCCGCACGATCCGAGCGTGTCACGATAGAGAGCCAGGAGTCGGGTTTCCTGTTTCTGGGTCGGGATCTCGTAGAGAAGATAGGCCCCGGAGAGTCCGACCGGAGTCGCCCCACCCAAGGCCCACCTCACGAGCACTGCAAGAGGCCGAACCAGTGTCTGCGACGCAGCCCTGGACTTCGCCTCTTCGCACGGACCTTTCACGATTCCTCCCTTTGGAGATGAGGGGAGGGGAGTGGGCGAGATCTCAGGCTCCGCCGCCGCCGATTCGCGGCGCTCCGCCGCGGTCTCATCGACCGGTTCTGTTGCCGCAGCCTCTGGTGGGGCCATTGGTCTTGGGGATGGACGGATCGCTTGCGTGGAAGACGCGGGCCTGGACGCTTCCACCTCTTTTTGCAGTTCCCGGGCGATCCTGAGATGGGGTTGCGCGCTGACGAGAGCTCGCGCGTTGGCCTGAGCCAGGTCTTCTCTACCCCGAGCCAGCTGGATCTTGGCGAGCCAGTATCGAGCGAGATGGTAGGCGGGGTCCTCTTGGAGAATGGCCGTGAACTCCTTTTCCGCTTCCTCGAGCTCCGCGTTCGACCCACGGACGTAGAGTTGGTAGGCCTTCCGATAGCGCCGCCTGAGAGCTGTTGGTCCGTGCTGCTCTTCGGGAGCGGACGATTCCGTCGATCCCGTGGCCGCCTCGCCGCGCCCTTGCACCGCGATCGCCGCCAGCTCCGGACTGCCCCGTGAGCCGGCTTCGTTCAGCGCCGTGAATCCCGGGAGGGTCAGCGCTGTGGGCGAACCGTCCTCGTTCGTGGCTTTCTCCGTCGAAAGCGGTGAACGCCGGGTCAACGAGGAGTCCTCGACCTGTGTGGCTGCCACGGCAGAAGGCACCGGGTCCACGGAGAGCTGCCCCGTGGAGGTTCGGCGACGTGCAAGCTTCTGAGGGGGCGGGGCGGCCGTGGAAGCGCCAAGACCGAGGGCGAGGCTGTCGATCTCTCCATACGTTCGCAGGATGCGTTCGCGGACGTTCGCCAGGAAGGCATGGTACCGGGGAAACTTGCGGTCGGCCACGCCCAGGAAGTTCTGGGTCAGTTCGTAGAGTTCCCACGCGTTCCGGTACAAAGCGGACGCCTGTTCCACCGACTCGGGTGACGGCCTCCTCTTGGCTTGCTCTTTGGCCAGTTCCGCCAGACCGACTCGCTTCTCCTCGAGGCTCTCCTTCACCTCCGTGAGCGTAGCCATCACGGTGAAGATGGAGTTGTCGGCCCCATGCACGAAGCTGGAGACCAGCGGAGTGAGAACAGCCAGGCTTCCGGCGACGAGGATGAATGTGAGGCGAGAGTGGGTCACGGTGTTCGGCTCCAGCCAACCAGCGGCCCGACGACCTGCCGGACCGACCAGACGCGGACAGAAAGAAGCGGTTCGCGCCTCCTTCTGACATACAATCGGCCGAAAGACAGGTGCGGCTGAGGGGCACTAATCAGCGGCTGGGCTCGTTTGCCGTTCAGGAACGATGATCCCGCAGGAAAGGACAATGCGGAGAGCCTCTTCCGGAGGGAGATCCAGAAGGATGAGTTCGTTCTCCGGCAGCATCAGATGATAACCCGATGTCGGGTTCGGGGTAGTCGGGACGTAAACCGAGACGAGCTCGGCCTTTGTCTTGTCGCAGATCTCCTGAGCTGCCGGAGACGAGAGAAAAGCCATCGTCCAGATCCCCTTGCGGGGATACTCGACGAGGGCGACCCGGGTGAAGACTTCGCGCCGATTGGTCAAGACCATCTCGGAGATCTGGCGAATCCAGGTGAACACGCGGCCCAGGACGGGCAGCCGGGTGATGAGGCTCTCGTAGAAGACTCGGAGCCGGGTTCCAACGTATGTTTCCGCGGCCATGCCCGCGAGGATGATCGTCAACACCGGGATGAGCACCGCGATGGTGGAGGCCAATACCCTCACGGCCACACTGTCGGCGATCGCCTCCGGAAGGTGACGGGCCACACTCTCATCGATCCAGTTGAAAACAAGAAACAGGAAGTAGAGAGTGATGCCCGGTGGAAAGACGACGAGAAGACCGGTGAAGAACCAGTTGCGAATGACCTTGAAGACGTTCTCGAGCATGTCGCGCCTTAATTCAATCGAGCTGACTCAAGTGGGTATGGGCCTCACGACCCTGCCGGTTTCGTGGTCCGCGAGCGTCCGGCGGTCCGCGAACGTCCCGCGGTCCGGGGCGTCTTGAGGTCCTTGCTCCTCCGGGCGGATCGGGTCGGATTCTCGAGCGAAAAGACGGTCCCTTTGGAGGCGCACGAGCCAACGAGTTCCTCTTGTCTCTTGAACATCTTGGCGCGCGCCGATTCGGTGTCATCCCGGAACCCGAGCAGGTGGAGAATCCCGTGAGTGAGGACGAAGAGTGCCTCGGCGTCGAACTCTCGATCGAGACGCACGGCGTTCTTCTGGATCATGGACGGGCAGAGGTAGATCTCACCCAGAAAGCGGATTCCCCCGGGCATCGGCCCTTGGTCGACGGAAAACGCGATGCAATCCGTCACCGAGTCGATCCCAAAGTGAGCCTTCTTCAAGGTCCGGATCGTCTGCTCACCACAGAAAACAACGTGGGCATGCGCGTCGAGACCCAGACTCTTGCCGAGTCGAAGCAGGAATCTCTTCAGCGTGTCCTCGTGGACGACGAGAAGCCGCGTCCTATTCTGACAGGTCAGGTGCATCATGGACGGCAACTCCTCCCCCCGGTGTCGGATCCGGGGCCGCAAGGATGGCGGTCTTGCCGTTCCCGGAAAGACCATTGATGGTTCGATGTTCACCGGTCGCCCGGGCGCGTTCCGCCAAGTCGGCCGGGTACTGGATCCGGGCGTGGAACATCGCCACCAGCGTCCGTGTGAACGAAGAGGCCAAAATCTCACAATCCCTCTTGGTGAGATCGCACTCGTCGAACTGCCCGTCCACGAACTTGTCATTGATGATCTTCGAGACGAGGTTCTCGATCGATTGCGGAGTGGGTTTCCTGATGGTCCGAGAGGCGGCCTCACACGCGTCCGCCATCATGATGATGGCAGCCTCCCGGGTCTGCGCTTTGGGGCCTGGGTATCGGAACGAAAGCTCGTCGACCGTTCCGGGCGCGGACTCTTCCTTGAGGGCTTGATGATAGAAGAAGGCGACCAAGTCGGTCCCGTGGTGCTGGATCATGATATCGGTGATCGCCTTGGGCAGTCCAAAGCTCTCCGCGATCTCCGCGCCGTCCTTGGTATGAGAGTGGATGATCAGCTTGGATAGCTGCGGAGTGAGGCTGTCGTGGTAATTGACCCCTCCCATCTGGTTCTCGATGAAGTACCAGGGACGCTTGATCTTGCCCAAGTCGTGGTAGTAGGCGGCCGCCTTGGCGAGGATGGAGTCAGCGTCCACTTCCTCGGCGGCCTTTTCCGCGAGGTGAGCGACATTCTGGCTGTGGTGGAATGTGCCCGGAGCTTCGGTGATGAGCCTCTGCAGCAACGGCTGATTGGGGTTGATCAGCTCCAGAAGGCGGGTGGAAGTCGTCACGTGGAACAGATCCTCGAGGAACGGGACAAGGCCGAGGACCATCATGGAGCAACCGATTCCGTTACAGAATCCGTACCAACAGTTCTCGTAGACTCCGGCGAACGAGGCTGGATGTGTGCCCTCCTGAGCGATCAGGTTGAACGCCATGATGGTGACGACATTGGTAAGACCGATGGCGACTCCCACGCGCAAGATATCGGACCGCTCGGACTGCTTGGAGGAACATGAGAATATGCCCACCAGACCGCCGATGAGCGTGTATGACGCGAGCTGAAACTGGGGCAGCTGCTCGATGGGGCTTCGTGGATTGTTGTAGAGAACCCCGCAGAGGATGGAAAGCACGAGATCCGCGACAATGGCCTGTTCCGAGGAGACGAAGATCGCGATCAGGACCAAAGCGACGGGCATCGGGTTGAGAAGGTACATCAGGTCCAGATCAGGAGCGTGGATGCTGGCCGTTTTCGCCGCGGCAAGGATCCCGGTAATGACGGCCACCAGGAGAGGATAGTTCGTCCGGTCGTCGATCGTGTCCGATCTCACGTGCATGGAAACGATCAGAATGAGGGCCATCAGAAGAGTGAGCAGGAGGTTTCCCCAGAGGTTTGAGAGGTTGACCGTCTCCGACTTCTCTCGCACGATCTGCAGGATCGCGACCTGGTCAGCCGAGACCCGATCCCCACGGTTTGCGATCCGCTCGCCCCTGAGAATGTGGATCGCCTTCCCCGTCGAGGGAAGGATCGCTTTGAGTTCGACCGGCGAGAAGACATCGCGTTTGGCCAACGCACCCACGACCGGACGGACTCCGTGGAGACGGTGGAAGACTTCTCGGTAGACAAACTCCCAAGAAAGGATGAGAAAAACGGCCAGGCAACCGAGGAGCAGGAGAACGACGTTGGGAGTGAAAACGGATGGTCGGGGCCCGCGGTTTCTCATAGAGTTGAGGGTCGATCGACTCGAGGTGGTTCATCGAGCGAGATGTGTCCGATCTCCAGTCGACGGAATCGACCGATCAACCGTCGGCTCGCCGTGATCACATCCTGCGTGCCCCCACGAGTGACGAGCCTCTGGGCTTTCGTGAACCCCAGGAGAACGTCCAGAGCGGACTTTTCACCTTCGACCAGTTGCCGGATGGCGGGATCCTCGATCGAGGAAGGGTGGTTCCTCAGATGCTCAATCAAACCAAGCACCGTCTCTTCCGGCTCCATCGCCGTTTCCGGCACGATGTTCAGGAGCGAAAGCTTCCACGCTTGGTCTCCTGCCCTCCGCAAGAGGGTTGCGGAGATCTGGATGATTCCCGGCGTGTCCAAGACGAAACACCTGGGGCTGATCTGAACCCATAGTTTTCCCCGCGTCACGCCGGGCTGGTCACCGACTCGAGCCGCGGTGGCTTTCTTCAATCGATTGATGAGCGTGGACTTGCCCACGTTGGGAAGCCCGACGACCACCGCGCGGATGATCCCTAAAGCCGTCTTCACTCTCCCGAGGTACGACTCCAGCGTCCCCAGAAACTTCTGGCCCGCCCTCGATCGGCCGGAAAGATCGAGGGCCAGCACCTGCTCGACCCCTTCGGGCGGGTGCCGAACCCACTGCTCGGTCACCCCGTGATCAGCAAGATCGGATTTGGAGAGAACCACCAACCGGGGAACACGCACGGTTCCCAGATAGCGCTCCGCACTCGTAATCGACGGCCCCCGGGCATCGCGCACCTCGATGACGAGGTTGGCATCACCGATGAGTCGTCTGACCTCGAGAACCTGAGCGCCTTGTGGTTTCCCCATGGAATCGGGGCTCGCCTTGTCAGGATCTACTTAGACTTGGCGCTGGCGCCAGACTCGTGCGCCTGCTTGGAATCCCCGGCCACGGAAGCCTCGCCCACTCTCTCGGCGATCTTGGCCTTCTTGCCCACCACGTCACGCAGGTAGTAGAGCTTGGCCCGCCGAACCTTGCCGCGTCGGACGACCTGGATCTTCTTGATGAGCGGGGAATGGAGAGGGAGAACCTTCTCCACGCCGATGCCTGCGGAGATCTTCCGCACGGTCACCGTCTCGCGCAGTCCTCCATGGTCCCGTCCGAGAACGACGCCCTCAAAGATCTGGATGCGTTCCTTGTTGCCTTCGAACACCCTGAGATGGACTTTCAAGGTGTCGCCAGGTGCGAAGCTCGGTATCGTGGTCTTGCTGACTTCGGCTCGCTCGAGCCGTTCGATGAAGTTCATGATTCCTCCGTCACGGGCCTTGAGCGCGGGCCCCTCTCCTGGATGCCTTGCGGCCACGTTTTCGTCTGTTCCTGGAGCGATTCCATGTAACGCCGGTAGAGGTCCGGCCTCCGGCGTCGGGTGATCTCCAGGGCTTGCTCCCTTCGCCATTCATTGATCCGAGCGTGGTCACCCGTGAGCAAAACGGGTGGCACCGCGACCCCGTCGAACTCGGCGGGACGAGTATATTCCGGTGCGGACAGGAGGCGGTCGAAATGAGAGTCGTCCTGGACAGACTGGTAGTCCCCCACGCTTCCAGGAATCAACCTCACGATCGAATCGATCACCACCATGGCCGCGCATTCGCCGCCGGACAGCACGAAATCCCCGACCGACACTTCGTCATCGGCCAAACCCGCGACGCGTTCGTCGACCCCCTTGTAATGCCCACACAAAAGGATGAGCCGTTGACACGCGCCGAGCTCCTGCGCTTTGTCGTGGTCGTAGAGCTCTCCACGCGCCGAAAACAGAACCGTCCGCACTCCGGGGTCCGGAAAGGGACGGATGGCCGCAAGACAGCGATGGAACGGCTCCACTCTCATGACCATCCCCGCACCGCCCCCGTACGGGTAGTCATCCACCGTCTTGTGTCGGTCACACGCGTAGTCGCGCAGGTTATGCACTTGGATCGACGCGAGGCCTTTGGCCACAGCCCTTCCCACGATGCTGGTCCGGACAAACGGCTCGAAAAGCTCGGGGAAGATCGTCACCACATCGATCCGGACCACGGGCGTCACGGCCGATGGAACCTCTTCCTGGAAGTTGTCGATCTCTGGATTCAAGGAACGTCCACCGGTTCCATCAGGCCACGAAAAGCCTCGCTGAGCACCAATCGAGAAAGACTCAAATCCACCGACAGCACGAAAGCCTTCTGGAAGGGAACCATGACGTCCACTCCGTCCGGCAACGTCACCGTGAGCAGGGGATTGCCCGGGATGTCATCCACCTGGGACACCACCCCCATCGAGCAGCCGGCCTGATCGAAAACGTTCAAGCCGACCAGAGAGTCGATGAAATACTCCCCCTCCGAGAGCCTGAGCTCTTCCTCGGTGCGAATGTAAACCGCCCGGTCGATCAGAGACTCCGCATCGTTTCGAGTTCGGATGCCCGCGAGCTTGAGCAGAACCCTGCCCTTGTGGAGCCGAACCGATTCGATGGTGAGAGTCAAGATCGACTCATCGGCAGTCTCTCCCCTCGAAAGCAACACCTGCTCGAGATCGAAGAATCTCTCGGGATCTTTCGTGAGGGGATGGACCGCGATCTCGCCTCGGATCCCGTGCGCAGCCACGATCCGCCCCACCAATCGGAGCGGACTGTTCTGGCCCGTCACGGGATCCTTGGCATCCATGTCGTGTGAATCCGCTCGCTATCGGGCGGCGTCGCCCTCCTCGACAGGAGTGGCATCCCCTTCGGCGTGGACTCGCTTCGCCTGACAACAGCCCTTTCCTTCAGAGACCTCCTCTGAGGCGGACACGTCGTCGCGACCGATCGGACCTTGGTCCTCAACCGGTTCCGCGGCGCTCGCCGGAGCCGCATCCACGGAAGGCTTGGTTCGAGTGCCCCGTCTGGTGCCGGAGCGAGAGGCGGTCCCTCCTCGTCTCACAGGGGCTCGCCGTCGTGGAGGAAGGGGCGCGGTCGGTTCCTCCTGGGGTGGAACCGGATCCTCTGCCACCTCCGCCGCAGGGGGAGTATCCTCCGCAGCGAGGTCAGCGGCGTCCTCTCGTCCGCAATCCACGGCCTCCGTCTCCGCATCGAGATCGGGCGAGGCCTCGTCGTCGTCATCGTCATCTCCGACGTCTCCGACATCTCCGTCTGTCGACTCGTCCATCTCATCGATCTCGAAAGAGTCGAATTCCTCTTGGGAATCACGTTCGTCCAACAGCTCGAGCCAGACTCGAGGTGGAGCGTCCGGAATCGCCTTGAGCAGTGCCCGGATCGCGTTGATCGTCCGACCGGCCCTGCCGATCACGACTCCAACGTCTTCCGGAGCGACCCGAACTTGATACACGAGCCGGCGGTGGTTCTCGCTCAGATCGATGCTCACCTGGTCCGGCTGGGAGACCAGACGACCCAGAATGTACTCGATCAGCCCCTTCAGGCGATCTTCGGTTTCCATGGATGCCTACTGACGAGCCAGTGTCAGGCCCTTTTTCTTGCAGATTGAACGTACGGTGTCCGACACGTTCGCCCCACACTTCACGTAATGCTGCAGCCGTTCCTCGTTGAGCTCCACCTTTGCGGGATCGGACAGTGGGTGGTAGTAGCCCACGCATTCGATGTATGCGCCGTCCCGGGCTTGCCGAGAATCCACTACCACGATGCGGTAGTAAGGTTTCTTATGGGTGCCCACCCGGGTCAACCTAATCGCGGTCATCTGTTCCTCCTTGCGGCCCACCGCCCGGTGCAGCCGCCCCATTCCAATGTAGTCCTTCCACGTTCCCTTTGCTGATTCGTGTCCTGATTTGAGTCCTGATTTGAGTCGCACGATCGATGAAGGTCGCTTGAGAGAACCTTTTGACTTGCAGCACTCGTCCGATCGTCATCGACCGAAGAAGGGCAATCGAAAACGTCCCTTTCCTTTCTTCGCTCCTCGGATCATTCCGGAGAACTGTTTCATCATCTGTTTCGTCTCGTAGAACTGCTTGAGGAGCTGATTGACCTCTTGAACGCTCGTCCCCGATCCCTTCGCGATTCGTTTGCGGCGAGACCCGTCGAGGAGCTGGGGTTTGAGCCTTTCCTTGCGGGTCATGGAAGAGATGATGGCCTCGGCTCGTCCCATCATCTTCGGATCAACATCCACGTCCTGACCGCCCGTGAGTTGCGAGACCCCCGGGATCATCTTGAGAACGTCCTGAAGGGGGCCCAGTTTCTTGACCTGCCGGAACTGGGTCAGGAAGTCCTCGAGGTTGAAATCGTTGGAGAGCATCCGGCTTTGGAGATCTTTGACGTTCTTCTCGTCGAAGTTGGACTGAACCTTCTCGATGAGGGTGAGCACGTCGCCCATCCCGAGGATGCGTTGGGCCATCCGATCCGGATGGAACGGCTGGAGCGCATCGAGCTTCTCGCCCATTCCGACGTATTTGATCGGCTTGCCGGTGACCTCTCGGATCGAGAGCGCGGCCCCACCGCGGGCGTCGCCATCGAGCTTGGTCAGGATCACTCCCGTGATCGAAAGCCTCTGGTTGAACTCTGTCGCTACCTTGACGGCGTCTTGGCCGGTCATGGCATCCACCACCAGCAAGACCTCGTGGGGGCTGAGCGAGTCGCGAATCCTCGCGACCTCGAGCATCATCTCTTCGTCGATGTGGAGCCGACCGGCCGTGTCGCAGATGAGGACATCACAGTCCTTCCTCATCGACAGAGCCAGTGCGTCTTCGGCGATCCCCACGGGATCCCGTCCGCTGCGATCGGAGTAGACCTCCACTCCGAGCTGGGCACCGATCGTCTCGAGCTGATCGATGGCGGCTGGTCGGTAGATGTCGGCGGCGACCAGCATGGGCTTCTTGTTCTGTTCCTTGAGGTGTCTGGCGAGCTTGCCGACCGTGGTCGTTTTTCCCGATCCCTGAAGACCGGCGACCAGCACGATCGTCGGGGGTTGCCCGGAGTAGTTGAGCCCTACCGCCTGCTCGCCCATGACCCGGACGAGCTCCTGATGGACGACCTGGACGAACTGCTGGCTGGGATTCAAGCCTGGATGGACCGCCAGGCCCATGGCCTGTTCTTTCACGCGAGAGACGAAGGTCTTGACGACCTTGAAGTTGACGTCAGCCTCGAGCAAGGCCATGCGCACGGCCGACAAAGCCTCGGCTACGTTCTCTTCGGAGAGTTTTCCGTAGCCGCCGAGATTGCGGAAAATTGTCGCAAACTTGTCGGTCAGAGAGTTGAACATAGTGACTGAAACGGCTCCTGGGCTCTCGCCTTACGGGAAGGCTCCCCGCCGCCAGAGACCACCGTCGAAGCTCCCGGATTCTTCGGCAGCCGCAAGAGCAAGATCTGGCCACGCACGGGGGGCGCTGTAAATTAACATGCACCGTGTCGATTGTCAATACCAGAGCGGGATTGCGCGGTCCATGGGCCCTTCGCGATCGACGCGGAGATCGGGACTTGCCAACTCTATGCGGGGGCTCGGGTTGTCTTCTGTCGGGCCGCGTCGCTCTCCATCTCCGCCCAGATCTGTTTGAGGCTGGTTCCCGGACCGAAGACGTCGTCGGGGAGCTTGATGTCTTCCTCTCTCTTCAGACGAAGCAGAAAGGCCGGTCTTGCACCGGTATAGACATAGTCTCCGTAGATCCTTCCACTCTCGTCCAGCCCCTTCTGTTGGTACAGGAAGAGATCCTGCAACTCGATCGTATAGTCCGGATTGAGCCCTTTACGCACGGCGGTGATGTGGGTGACTCGTCGGGAACCATCATGAAAACGACTCTGCTGGACGACCAGATCGATCGCTCCTGCGATCTGTTCCCGTATGGCCCTGGAGGGGAGGGGCGTGCCTGCCATCATCACCATCACCTCGAGTCGCCCCATCATCTCCTGGGGGCTGTTGGCGTGGGCTGTCGTGAGAGACCCTTCGTGACCGGTGTTCATGGCCTGGAGCATGTCCAGAGCCTCGCCGGCTCGACACTCACCGACCACCACGCGGTCCGGCCTCATCCGAAGGCAGTTCTTGATCAAGTCCCGGATGGTGACCTGGCCCTTCCCCTCCACGTTGGCAGGGCGCGTCTCGAGCGAGACGACATGATCCTGCTGCAGCTGGAGCTCAGCCGAATCCTCGACCGTGACGATGCGCTCGTCTTCGGGGATGAACCCCGACAGGGCGTTGAGCATGGTCGTCTTCCCCGACCCGGTGCCGCCGGAGACCACGACGTTCAAGGCGAGCTTTACGCAGGCCTCGAGGAAACGCGCCATCTCCCTCGTCAGAGCCCCGAAATCGACCAGTTTATCCACCGAGAGAGGGGTCTTGGAGAACTTCCGGATCGTGATCGTCGGCCCGCACAGAGCCAGGGGAGGAATGATCACGTTCACGCGGGAGCCGTCGGGAAGCCGGGCGTCGACGATGGGGCTGGTGATGTCGCAGCGACGTCCCAGCGGAGTGACGATCTTCTGGACGATGTGCATCACATGGGCATCATCACGAAACGAGATCGATGACCGATGGATCCTTCCTTTGGACTCGTAGAAGATGTTCTTGGGCCCGTTCACCATGACCTCGGAAACGCCCTCGGTATCGAGGAGCGGCTGGATCGGGCCGAACCCCACGATGTCATTGAGCACGAGCTGCAGAACCTCTCTCTTGCCCCGATCCGCGAGAAGCAACCGGGTGAGGTCCGATTCGGTATCGATGGCCTCCAAAATCATGGGAGTCAGCACAGCGGGATCATCGGCCTTGGAGCCCATCGCCAGGATCTTGAGCTGGTATTCCCGGTCGTTCAAGATCCGGTTCATCGAGCGTCCTCTCAACAGATCGAATCGATCGACCTCTTCCGGAGAGGAACGGGTCCCGGGGCTCGAGATCGAGCGCGTCAGAGCCCTCAGCCGGCTGAGAGCGGCCCCCTGTTGCACGGGCGCATGTTGAGTCGGGACAACGGTCTGGACGGGTCGTTGCTCGACAAGGCAATCCCGGAAGCTGAAGTCCTTTGCCCCTGGACGCGGAGTCTCATGGACCCAATCCTTGCTCAGGGTTCGGATCCGTTCCTTCTCGGCCCGATCCGCTTCTTCCTTCTTGTGGAAGAAGTCGTCCAGCAACGCCTTCACCGAAAAACCGGGGCCAAAGACGTTGTCGTCGATGTCGATCCGGTACTCCCGGAACTTGTGGAGGAAAGTCGGAATCGTCCCCGTGGGGGCGAGCCGTCCGACCACCTTGCCCTTGGCGTCCAGCCCCTTTTGCTCGAATCGGAACAGATCCCGAAGAACCACATTTCCGTTCGCGTTCATCCCGGCCACTTCGGTCACCGAGACGATCTTGCGGCTCCCGTCATGAAGTCGGCTCTGCTGGACGATCAGATTGACGGCGGAGGAGATCTGTTCGCGGATGTTCTTGGCCGGGATGGAAAGCCCCGCCATCATCACCATTGTCTCGAGACGGCTGATCATGTCGTGGGGGCTGTTGGCGTGCCCGGTCGTCAGAGAGCCGTCTTTCCCGGTGTTCATGGCCTGGAGCATGTCGAGGGATTCGCCGCCGCGGCACTCCCCGATCACGATGCGGTCCGGACGCATGCGCAGCGCGTTGCGCACGAGCTCCCGGATCGTCACCAGCCCCTTTCCTTCGGCGTTGGCGGGTCTCGACTCGAGGCGGACCACGTGGCTCTGCTGGAGCTGGAGCTCCGCGGCATCCTCGATGGTAACGATCCGCTCGCCATCCGGTATGAAGCTCGAGAGCGCGTTCAAAGTCGTGGTCTTCCCGGATCCGGTTCCTCCGGAGACGACGATGTTGAGCCTCAATTGGGCCACGCACACATGGAGGAAATCGGCCATCTCGTGAGACAACGCCCCGAACTCGACCAGTTTTTCGATCGTGAGGGGTTTCTTGGAAAACTTCCGGATCGTGATGACCGGACCGATGAGTGAGGACGGCGGGATGATCGCGTTGACTCGGCTTCCGTCCGTGAGCCGAGCGTCCACCATCGGACAGGACTCGTCACACCGCCGCCCCAGGGGAGAGATGATCCTCGAGATGACCTGCTTGAGTTGGCTGTCGTCGCGAAACTTGAGGTCGACCTTCTCGAGCTTTCCCTTCCGCTCGACGAACACCTGCTCCGGGCCGTTCACCATGACCTCCGCCACGGTCTGATCGTCCAAAAGCGGCTGGAGCATTCCCAACCCGACGACCTCATTGCAGATTTGATTGGAGAGCTCACGGACCCGGACCCTGGGAAGGGCCGCCTTCAGCTCGATCAAGGACTGATCGACGAATCCTTCGATTTGCCTCCGGATCGTCTCTTTCGGGTCTTCCACGGTCTGAACGTTCTTTCCCTGGTCGAACTGCTGACTCGAAGCAACGCGACGGAGAACGATGTCGGCAACCCGATCCTCGATCGTCGGTGCGGCGTCCGGTCCTCTTCCAGAGCCCGCCATCTGCCTCGCCATCAGCGGTGTGATGGCCGGAGGACAAACAGCGTCTTTCCATTTGAGGATCGACCCTTTGGTCTCGGTGTCCGCCGCGGCCTCCTTCTCTTCCTTTCGCATCTGCTCGAGAAGGAGCGTCCTCAACCTTGCACTCTCCAACGCCTCGGCCTGCCGGCGCTTCTCCTCCATCTCCGCCATCACCGTGGGCAGGTGGATATTGTCTCCGAAGACGTTCGCCGGCAAAGGGATCCCTTCCTCCACGAATTTGTGGAGGAAGCCCGGAATCAGGCCGGTGGGCTCCAACTTTCCGTGGACCTTTCCTTCTTGGATACCCTCTTGCTTCCAGTGGAAGATGTCCTTGATCCTGACCTGAGCCTGACCGTCACCGGTGTCTTCGAGCCCGTCCACTTCGGCGATGGAGACAATCTTTCTGCTCCCGTCTTGGAGACGGCTCTGCTGAATGATGACATTGATGGCGCTGGCCACCTGCTCTCGAATGTTGCGGACCGGCAGCTCCATCCCGGCCATGAGAACCATCGTCTCGATGCGGGCGCAGGCGTCCCGTGGGCTGTTGGCATGGACGGTCGTAAGGCTTCCGTCGTGGCCGGTGTTCATGGCCTGGAGCATGTCGAGAGTCTCGCCGCCACGACACTCTCCCACCACGACCCGTTCCGGCCTCATCCGAAGAGCGTTCTTGACCAGATCTCGGATGGTGACGGCACCCTTTCCCTCGATGTTCGGCGGCCGGGTTTCCAGGGACACCACGTGATCCTGTTGCAGACGTAGTTCCGCGGAGTCCTCCATCGTGACGATGCGCTCGTCCTCCGGAATGAAGCTGGAGAGAGTGTTCAGCGTCGTCGTCTTGCCCGAGCCCGTGCCGCCCGAAACGATGATGTTGAGCCTGGCTTTGACGCAGGCCCTCAAGAACTCGGCCATCTCTCGAGTCATGGCACCGAAACGGATGAGATCCTCGACCGACAAGGGGCGTTTTGAAAACTTTCGAATCGTGATCGTGGGCCCGTTCAGCGCCAGGGGAGGGATGATGACGTTGACGCGCGAACCGTCGGGGAGCCTCGCGTCGACCATCGGGCAGCTCTGGTCGCATCGGCGCCCCAGAGGCGCGATGATCTTGTAGACCACATTCATGACCTCTTCGTTGTCCCGGAATACGTAGTCCGACAGATGGATCTTGCCCTTTTTTTCGTAATAGATCCGCCTGGGGCCGTTCACCATGACCTCGCTGATCGAATCGTCCGCGAGGAGAGGCTGCATCTTGCCGTATCCGATGATGCCGTCGAGGAGTTCGCCCAGGATCTTGACCTGCGACTGCACAGAAAGACCCATGCCAACATCGGCCTGGACGTCACGGATCGATTTCTGGCAGAGTTCGGTGAAGAAGCTCTTTTCTTCGTCGGGGGTGGTGAAAGTCGGGAGGACCGTGACGGTGATCTGGTTGTAGACCAGGGTCCGAGCTCGAGCGAGGATCTTCTCTTCGACCTCGCTCAAGGTCTTGGGCCCAACGTTGGGGGACGTTGCAGAGGCAGCGGACGTCGGCGTGGCCTGGGTGGACGTCGGTTTGCCCAAAGAGGCCGGGGCACGGGCTGCCGGTGTCCGATCCGCTCTGAGACGATCAAGAAGACCCATTGGGAGAACGGGAAAGCCCTTGGTCCTTTCCTGGGGAAAATCCTGATTACCATTTTACTCGGAACTCGCCAGATCTCCAGTGATTCGAGCATGGAGCCCCCCTGATCCCCCATCTGCACCCCGTCTGCTGCGTCAGAACTCGTCGCCTTCCGATGATGTACTTCTCTGTACACCTTAGGGGGTCCCCCACCACCTTTGGAACGGTGATATCGAGTGGGGGGTCGCGTCGACTTCGTCCTTCCTTGCATCCGGGGCACATCTGGGGTCCAGGGGAGTGAACTTGCGATGGACAAAGAGACTCCTTGTCGCTTGGTTAACGGAAATTAGGTGAAGGATTTTGAGCCCCCAGTCTCTTGAGGAGCCCCCACCGGGATGCTACAATGGTGCCCCCTCCGGCTTTCTTTGGCGACGCAGCGGTTGGAGGCCGTGTCGTGAGCGTTCTACAAGTCATCTCCAAGGGAGAATTGCATGGCCGATTGAGCTCGGCCCTCTCGACCCCTTCGGACGGCCAACCGGGAAGAGCATGGGTCGAGGGGTTGTCGGGCAGCTCCCGTGCTCTTCACGTTGCCGCTCTCCGCCGGACAAGGACCGTGGTCCTGTGCGAGGACTTGGAGGACGCCCTTCGCTTTCGCCAGGACCTCGTCAACTTCCTGCCGGCCGAAGAGGTGGAACTGTTCCCGGGGCCTGATGTGGTCGAGGGACGCATACTGCCCCTCACCTGGCAGGAGCTCATCCATCGACTCCGAAGTCTCACTCGACTGGTGAGTCGCCGGCCCATCGTCACGCTCGCTCCGCTCGAAGGATTTCTCGCGTTCACGATGACGCCTGGGCTCTTCTCCGAAAGCCTTCGGACCGTTCGGACCGGAGACTCGTGCCCGATGGAATCGCTGATCGGCCATCTGGTCCGGCTCGGCTACCGCAGGGTCGCCAACACGGAAGTTCGCGGCGAGTTCTCCGTGCGCGGGGGCATCGTCGATGTCTTCGTGCCTTCGGAGCCCGCCCCGGTCCGGATCGAATTGTTCGGAGACCAAGCCGAGGAGATCCGGAGCTACGACCCGTCGACCCAGCGTTCTCGCGCCGCAATCGAATCGATCATCATCACGCCCGTCCGGGAAATCCTCGTCGATGACGAGCTTCTGGCCGGACTCTCCTCGCGGACGGACCTTCCCGACCACCTCCGCGCCCTGGTGGTCGACGCGGGCAAGGACAGCGGCACAAAGGGCGTGGAAGCTCTTCTGCCACTGACATCCCAATGCGCGAGCCTGGCCGACTATCTGGAGCCGGACGATTTGTTGGTCTCGACGCTTCCTCCTCGCGCGCTCTCCCGGATCCGCGGGCTATACGGGCCACTCTATCCCGACGGTTGGGTCGAGACCGTGCTGTCCGCGGTCGGCCGGGTGCGTTTTCTCACGTTCACCTCTCCTCCTGTTCCGCTGGCTCCTCTCCCGATGATCCGGACCGAGTGCGCGCTGTTGCCCGGATTCGCAGGCCAGATCCCTCGCATGATCGAGGTGGTCAAGGAACATCTCCTGCAGGGGAATCGGGTCATCTTTGCCGTGTCGACCCAGGGAAACTCGGGGCGTATCCGGGAGATCTTCACGGAGCGCGAGATCCCCGCGACCACGGGTATCCACGAGGGAGAGGAGCCCGTCGTCTCGATCGTGAGGGCGGACCTGGAGAGTGGTTTTTTTCTGCCCGAACAGAAGCTCATCGTGCTCTCGGAAAACGACGTCTGGCGATCGCGAGAGCTCAAGAGTGACGGTGTGGACACGGCCGAGGTCGACCGGGCCGTCTCCTTCTCCGATTTCGCGGAGATCGAGAAGGGGAGTCTGGTGGTTCACTTCGAACACGGTATCGGGCGATTCCTGGGTCTTACGACCCTCCTCATCGGTGGGGTCAAACAGGAGTTCCTGGAGCTCGAGTACGCCAAAGGCGACAAGCTCTTCGTGCCGGTCAGTCAGCTCGACCGGGTCCAGAAGTTCATCGGCGTGGAGGAGGGAAAGGCCCCGTCCTTGAACCGGCTGGGTTCCCAGCGTTGGCAGACCACCCGATCGAAGATGAAGGGCGAGATCGAGGAGATGGCCAAGAAGCTCCTGGACCTCTACGCGAAGCGAGAGATCGTCAAGGCCCATCCCCACGGTCCCGACACTGTCTGGCAGAAAGAGCTGGAGGAATCGTTCGGCTTCGAGGAGACCCGCGACCAGAAAACCTGTGTGGCGGCCATCAAGAAAGACCTCTCCCGGGACAAACCGACCGACCGTCTCGTCTGTGGTGATGTCGGTTACGGAAAGACCGAGGTGGCGATCAGGGCGGCGTTCAAGACCGTCCAGGAGAACCGACAAGTCGCCATACTGGTTCCCACCACGATCCTGGCCCAGCAGCATTTCCATACGATCAGCCAGCGTCTGGCCGCGTTCCCTGTCACGGTGGGCGTACTCTCGCGCCTGCGCACCAAGCCTCAGCAAGAAGAGACCCTCAAAAAGCTCGGCGCTGGCCGGATCGACATCATCATCGGGACCCACCGACTCCTGTCGAGCGACGTGGCCTTCGCCGATCTCGGGCTCCTCGTGATCGACGAGGAACAGAGGTTCGGGGTCAAACACAAGGAACGGATCAAGGAGCTCAAGGCCGGGGTGCACGTGATCACACTCACGGCGACTCCGATCCCCCGGACTCTGAATCTCTCACTCGGGGGATTGCGAGACATCTCCGTGATCACCACGCCGCCCAAGGGTCGGATCCCGATCAAGACGTTTGTCTTGGAGTACGACGAAGAGGTGGTCCGGGGGGCGATTCTTCGCGAGATCGAGCGCAAGGGCCAGGTGTACTACGTGTACAACCGGATCCTCTCGATGGAGGCCATCGAGTCGTGGCTCGCGAAGATCGTTCCGGAGGCGCGGATCCGCTGCGGCCACGGCCAGATGTCCAGGGAAGAGCTCGAGCGCCTGATGGATGACTTCTACGAAGGCCGGTTCGACGTGCTCGTGTCCACGACCATCATCGAATCCGGCCTCGACATCCCGAACGTCAATACGATCATCGTCCACGAAGCCTCGACGTTCGGTCTTTCCCAACTCTACCAGCTCCGCGGCAGGGTCGGTCGGTCGAACAAACAGGCGTTCGCCTATTTCCTGTTTCCAGCCCGCACGCTGCTCACGGAGCTCGCCTACCAGAGGCTGAAGGCGCTCGAGGAGCACACGGAGCTCGGCGCCGGCTTTCGGATCGCCATGAGAGACCTCGAGCTCCGTGGAGCGGGAAACATTCTCGGAGGAGCTCAACACGGATTCATCCATACCGTGGGTCTGGAGATGTACACCCGTCTCCTACGCGAGGCGGTCGCGACGGTGAAGAATCGACCCGACCTGGCCCCGATCGACCTTCCCAAGGTGGAGCTCGCGGTCGATCTCCTCATTCCGCCCGATTACATCCAGGACGTGGATACCCGGATTCTTTTCTATCGCCGTCTGGCCGAGGTGACCAACCTGGGTGAGCTGGAGGAGGCCAAGGGCGATCTGAGAGATCGGTTCGGTCCGGTTCCCGAACGGCTGGACGGTCTCTTCCGGCTGATTCGTCTGAGGCTCAGGGCTTCGCAGCTGGGCGTGCGTGAGATCAAACAGCAGGCGGAAAAGGTCATGGTCTCGTTCGACCCGGCGCGTCCCATCCCTCAAGACTTCGTGGATCGCCTTCTCAAGGAGCACATGCGACGCATCACCTTTGCCCCCGGATCTCCCTCGTTCACGGTCGACCTCGGGCTGAGAAAGAACCTTGCCGTGCTCACGCTCTTGGAGCAAGTCCTCGACATCGGAAAGCTCAAGGAAGCGCCCACGGAGCGTGGCTGCCCCCTTCCTGGTCCGTGCGCCTTGAACGGGATCAGGATTGATGCTGATGCTGCTCCCGGTCCGGACACTCGTTGACCAGGGCGTCGGCTTCGCTGTTTGCTCCACGGGGCTACCCCGGCTCCCGCCAGCGAAACACGCGGACGAGCCGGCCCGAAGCAGTCTCAACGAAAAAGCAGATCTTGCTTTTCGAAGTTGGGAGCCTGCGACAGGACCATCGCGTACCAGCATTTCATGAAAGCCTGGAGGTAACGGCGAGGGGTCCCCTCGAGCGTGATGCCCGTGAAGTCGAGGTTCTGAAACGATCGAGAGAACACCAGGTAGTCCATCCGAAAGCCACCCGTCGTCACTTTCATCGCGGGGAAGTAAGCGCACGGCAAGAAACGGGCGGCGAGTGCCTGACTCTGCTTCGCCGGATCGAAGGCGCTGACCAAAAGTTCGATGTAGGCGAGCCCCAACTGGTGGGCCGTCCCGCAGAGTTGGTCCAGGAAGACGGACATGTCGGGTGGTTGCCCTTTGATCCCCAGGATCACGCCATATCCGTCAGTTCGATGAAATTGGATGAACACCTCGTACGCATGATCCGGGGTATGACACAGGACATTCGGCTCGTGGAAAGGAAAGAACGACCAACGGAGCGACTTTTCTTCAAGCCGCTTCCGGTAGACTTGGAGCACCTTCAACTCGTCCTGTTCGATGACGAACGAGTAGAGCGCGCCGGACGGCTGCACGGCCGCTGAGCTCTCGATCTTCGGCGAGTCATCGAGTCCCAGCGTTTCCTTGGCGATCTCAAAGAACGGCACAACTTCGGGGATGAGCCTCGGGTTCCTCTGTCGTTGCAGGAGCGCGCTCGGCCGGAACCGGATGTGCAACCCATGAGTCTCCGGAGTGGTCACCTTGTGCACGTTGGGGAACACGCCGCAGCTCACGAATCCCAACCTCGACACCAGCCGGGCCGGTGCCGGCGTGACCGTCCGAGTCGTGGCGTAGAAAATCTCCAGCGGGCTTGCCTCTTGGAGGAGAGAATCGAGCCCAGCGGCAATGGCGTGCTGGGTCAGATCATGGCCTCGATACTCCGACCGGATGACGGCCGCGAAGACCTTTCCGATGTGTTCGGTCCGGTCGAAGGCAAACAACACGCTGCCGATGAGCCTCTTCCTGTGCTCGGCGACCAGCCAGAGGTGATCGGGGTCCTTGATCGTCTGGAGTGTTCTCTCAGGCTCGCGGATAAGCGGAAGAGTGTAGGTGTCCCCGTAGACATCTTGGTAGAGCTCCCTGATGGCGTCTCGCTCGTTCGCTCGAGCCGGCCGGATGGTACAGACCTCACCCGGTCCCAACGGGATCTTCTTTGAGAGGCGTTTTGGTTTCATCGAATATGGAGGGGGGGGAGCTCTCTTACGCGGATCCAGATTCTTTCCGCGATTCTTTCCATGAAGCCAGCGGCCGGTGAGTCCGATCGGCGGGCGGCAGCATTATACGGGGAAGGGTGCCGACTGACAACCGGAACCCCACTTTTCCATGAAGCAATCGTGGACAAATCAGACCTTGGTCTTGTGGATAATTGTATTGACTTCGATGATGTTTTGACGATAGCATACGGCACTCCAAAGACCTGATCCAAGCGCCATCCGCATCGGTTTGTGAGCTCTCGCGGAATAGACTCAGAAATCGCACGTTGCGATATGACATGCGAACGGCCTCTTGGATGCGTGCCGTGGTTGGTCTGGGTGCGGACGGGATAACTTGACACCAACAGCGACGTCGGCCTCCGAAAGCCATGAGCCTAGCCATGGCCCCCCAAAGATGAAGGAAGTACTCGCCAAGGAGCTCATCTTAGAAAATTTCAAGTCGTTTGGACGCCGCACGACAATTCCTCTTCTTGAAGGATTCACGACCATCTCAGGACCCAATGGGTCAGGCAAGTCCAACATTCTCGATTCCATCCTTTTTTGTCTGGGGCTCACCACGACGAAGCTTCTCAGGGCGGAACGGCTACCAGATCTGATCAATACTCGTTCCGCGCGCAACGAGGCCCGGGTCACTCTTCGTCTCGAGGTGAAAGGGGAGCCGAACCTCGTCGAGATCTCCCGCGTGGTCAAGGTCGGCAAGAACGACTACCATTCCACGTTCTACCTGGACGGCCGACAGTCCCCGCTGCAGGCCATCCACGACCGACTTTCCGATCTCAACATCAGTCCGCGGGGTCACAACATCGTCCTCCAGGGCGATGTGACCCGGATTCTCACGATGGGCCCTGTCGAACGCAGACGGATCATCGACGATCTGGCCGGCGTCGGCGAGTTCGACGATCGCATCGATTCCGCCCGAAAAGAGATGGGCGAGGCGGAGCGCCATATGGAATCCACGCGGGTGATCCAGGCGGAGCTCGCCATGCGGCTTGCCGCTCTCAAAGAAGAGCGGGAGCAGGCTCTTGCGTTCCTGGCCATCCGTGGTGAGAAGGAACGCCTCGAGAAGTGCCTCCTGGTCCGTCGTTATTCGGATTCCTCGCGCAATCTCGCGTCCACCCGGACCCGAATGGCCACTCTCTCCAAGGAGTGCGGTGGGCTAAACGATGAGATTCTCACTCTCGACGGTCAGATGGAGTCGGGGAAGACCCTGTTCCTCGCGCTCGAGACCCAGATCCAGGAGCTCAACAACAGAGACCGGGTGACAGAGTTCGCCGAGTTGGAGGAGATCAAGCAGAAGCTGGCACGGTCGGCGAGTTATCTGGAATACGTCCAGACGATGTCGGAAGACAACACGCGCAGGCAAGCTGAACTGGCGAAGTCACTGAAGCAGGCAGACGCGGAAAGGACCGAGCTCACCAATCTTCTTCAGGTGGATGAGTCCGAGCGTCGCCGCCTGGAAGCCCAGATGGTCATCAAGAGGGAAGCGATCCAGGGGGTTCAGAAGCGGATCGCCTCGGTCGACGCCGTACACACACAGACCATCTGCGACCTTCCCGGGTTGCGGCAGCATCTCGAGGAAGGCAGGGAGCTCGTCTCCGGCCTGACGATGGAGGAGCAGAAGCTCACCCAGGAGAGTTCGACGCTCGGCCAGGCGCAGGTCCGCTGGAAGTCGGAAGCGGAGCGATTGACGGCAGCTCACGCGGAGACGAAAGCCCAGCAGAAGAAGAGGGGCGAGGAGCTCAAAGAGACCCAGGGAAAGGTCCAGTCTCTCACGTATGAGCTCTACGATCAGCGGGCCCAGATGAAAGCCAGGCAGGCTCGTCTGGTGGAACTGCAGATCCAGCTTCGGAACGCCGTGGAACAGTATTCCCGATTGGAGGGGTTGCGGCAAGCCTCGGAATATCGGGGATCGGCCGGACTCGCCTTGGTCCTCAATTCCGGGATTGCGGGGATTCATGGTCGGGTCGCGGACCTGGCCCAGATCCCCGAAGAATACCGCATCGCGATCGAGTCCGCCGCGGGTCGTCGGCTCGACTTCGTGGTCGTTGCGGACGAGAACGTCGCGGTTCGGGCCATCGACCTTCTCAAGGAGCGAAGGATGGGGCGGATCACCTGCCTGCCGCTCACGAAGATCCGCGGATCGAACATCGACTCACCGCCTCGTCGGCAGGGAATCCTGGGGCTGGCCATCGATCTGGTCCGATTCGACGCGTCCTACCGGAACATCTTCGGATTCGTTCTGGGGGACACGGTGGTGATCGACAACATCCGCAGCGGCCTGCCTTTCCAGGGACAGTATCGGATGGTCTCTCTCGAGGGCGACCTCCTGGAGAAATCAGGAGCCATGACGGGCGGCTCGCCTCCAACCCCTCGGACAGCGGCCCCAGAGCTCGATCTCGCTGCAAAGAAACGGGCCCGGGATGCCATCGAGGCGGAAGAGGCACGGATCCGCAAGGAGCTTCCGGCGCTGGAGCAAAGGGTGTCCGAGCTGGAAGAGAGCCTACAAAAGACCAAACAGCTCGAGGCCTCCCTGTCGGCCCAGGTTACGCAACTCACCCAGGAGCTTTCGCGTTTGACGAGCGAGCTCAACCGGGCCCAGACAGAGCTCGACGGGGCTACCAAGGGGCTCTCGCGGGTGGCGAGAGATCTGGAAACACTGTCCCGGGAGAAGGTCAAGGCGGTCGACGAGGTCAAGCTCCGGGAAGACGCTCTGGCCCAGACAGAGCAGAACGCCACCCGAGGCATCTCCAAGGAGCTCTCCGAAGAGCTCAAGTTTTTGGATGGCCAACTGCGCGAAGTGGAAGACCAGCTCCGCGCCGTCAAGGACAGAGCCCGCGAGAGGGAGATGCAGAAGGAGTTCCACCAGAAGAACCTCTCTCTGTACCGGAAAGAATACGGCGAGATAGAGGACAAGTTGGCCACGCTTTCCGAGCAGGCCGAAGCCCATCGGTTGGAGCAGACCAAGCTCAAGGTGCGACATGAGGAGCTCTCCGTCTTGCTCAACGAGCTGTCGACGAAGCTCGGAAGCTTGCGCCGGCAACGAGAGGACCAGACGGTCGCGCTGGAGGCGCTTTCCAAGCGCAAGAGCGAGCTGAAGGTCGAGTTCGTCCGTCGGGAGGCCGAACTGACAGAGGCCAAGAACCGGGAGGCCACGGGCGCCGAAGAGGTGGCCCGACTCACCGCGGAGCTCGTCGCTCTCTCGATCGATCCGGCTCAGATCCCCGAGGATCTGCGATTTAAAGGCCCGGTGCGGGATCTCGAGGCGTCGATCGCCGGGCTTTCGGCCCGACTCGCCGAGCTTGGAGCTGTGAACCTTCTGGCCATCGATCAAGCCAAGGAACTCGAGGAACGGTTGTCTGGCATTGATGCTAAATTGGCCACGCTCGAAAGAGAGCGCCAGGAAATTCTCTCTCGGATGGCCCACTTCGGCGATCTGAAAAAGGAAGCCTTTTTCAAGACGTATCAGGGCGTCAAGGAACACTACGAGCGGATCTACGCGGATCTCTCCGAGGGGAGCGGCGACCTTGTTCTGGAAAGCCCCGACGATCCGTTTGCCGGAGGTCTCGTGATCCGGGCGTGTCCAAAAGGCAAGGACATGAAGCGGATCGAGGCGCTCTCGGGCGGCGAGAAGTCTCTGGCCGCACTCGCTTTCGTGTTCGCGTTTCAGACGCTCAAGCCGGCTCCGTTCTACATCTTCGACGAGGTCGACATGTTTTTGGACTCGCCCAACACGGAACGTCTGGCCAGGATGCTTCGCCAGCAGGCCGAATCGACCCAGTTCATCGTGGTCTCTCTGAAAAAGTGCATGATTGAGAAATCTCACCGGACAGTCGGGGTTTATGCCGATAAGGGTGGATACTCTCAGGTGGCCGGGCTTTCGATGACAGGTCCGGTTGTAGATTCGGAGACAAGGGAGGTCGCCGGTGCAGCAGGATCCTGGAATTGAGCTCTTGGTGACGCTGGCCAAGAACGAGGAGATCGACCCCTGGCACGTCGACATCATCCAAGTCACGGACAAGTATCTTGCAGCACTGGATCGCATGGAGGACCGCACTCTGGCGGCCTCCGGAAAGTGCATCTTCTACGCGTGCGTGCTCTTGCACATGAAGGCCAGACTCCTTGCGACTTCGCATCTCCTCCAGGAGCCGATCATCGAGGCCGATTCGTGCGAGCCGTTCGACGATGGTTTCGACGACGATCAAGCCAACGAGTTCGAGTGGGCAAAGGTCGTGTCGACGAACAACGGCGTGCTCTTGCTCCCGCGTGGGCGACCGCGCTGTCGGCCCATCAATCTGGACGACCTCATCAAGGCTCTGAAGCGGTGCGATGAGTTCGAGCGGAAAAGACGGGAGGCGGGTCTGCCCCCGACCACGTCCTTCGTCGACACCACGCACCACGACGATGTGACCGGTGATGTGGAACGCGTGCGGGGATTGCTCCTGAGGATCGTGCGTGGCACGGGACCGGTTGCTTTTCAGAAGCTTCTGGGGGAGGGGCTTTCCGCTGGAGGCGTGTTCCTGGCGCTTCTCTTCATGGCCGCCGGTAAGGAGATCTCCTTGATCCAGGAGCGATTCTACCAGGATCTCTCGGTGGTTGCTTTTGAGGAGGAGGCGGCATGAGTCTCAAAGGCGCTGTGGAGGCCGCATTGTTGGCGTCGGGCGGTCCCATCTCGACCAAGGAGCTCTCGCTGATCGTCGGCAGCCCGATGGACGATGTGGAGTCTGCGTTGAAGAGCCTCCGGAGCGAGTACAGGGAACGGGAAGGCGGCATCGAGATCGCCTATCAGGCTGGGGGAGCCTGGGTCCTCCAGGTGACCAAGCAGTATGTCGCCTTGGTCCAGCGGCTGGTCCCGATGGAACTGGAGACGGCTCTTCTCAAGACCCTGTCTCTCATCGCCTTCCTCCAGCCCGTGACCCAGGCGAGAGTGGTCGACCAGCGGGGTGCCGGTGCGTATGTGCATGTGCGTCAGCTGGCCAAGCGAGGGCTGATCTCCCGGGAGCGGGAGGGCAACTCATACCTTCTGACGACCACCACGGAGTTTTCTCGTCGGTTTCGATTGAAGGACGACCCGGAAGCGATCCGTCAGGCGATGCTCGAGAGAGCCAAGGCGCTGGAGCAGACGGGGATCGTCGAGCAGGCGACAGCCTTGGTCGAGCAGCTCGTGGACACGTCCGTGGTGCCCCAGATTCCTGGGATCGCCCCGAGTCTCGGCGTCTCCGGCTCGGATGGGGCTTGCCCTGAGGAAACGGCGGCCTGTGAGCCCCTTCTGGAACTCCCCTCTCCAGAGGCGATTTCCGTCCTGGAGGGGAGGGGCCCTGCCGATTCCATCATGAGGGAAGAAGCCCTGTCCGATTCCTCCAGTGCGATCGAGACAGCCCCTCCGATCACGGGCACTCCGCACCCGCAGGCCGTGTCGGAGTCTCCGGTGAACCCGGAGTCTGACCTCGCCGCGTCCGCCGAACAACCCGACAATATCACCAGACTCTCTGACCACAAGAGCTTGCGCCACCAGATCCTCGAAGCCCGGGAAGAAGACGCTTGGGTCAGCGAGAAGGGCCAAGGCTAGGAGCCCCAAGGTGCAGACGGGGATCAGGGCTAGCCTTCGGCTTGGGCTGGCTCGTAGTCTGACCGCACGTCCTGAACGACCTGGCCGTCGGAGATCTCGATCCGTCGAGGACAAGCCTCTGCCACCATAGGGTTGTGAGTCGCGATGATGAGCGTGTGGTTTCCCTTGGCGTGCAAGGCGCGGAAGATCCCCATGATCTTGCGGCTGTTTTCCGTGTCGAGGTTTCCGGTCGGCTCGTCGGCCAGGATCATGTCGGGATTGTTGATGAGCGCCCTGGCGATCGCCACCCGTTGCTGTTCCCCGCCGGAGAGCTGCCGGGGATAGTGGGACATCCGGCCGGCCAGCCCCAGGACTTCCAGCAGTTTTCGGGATCGGTCGCGAGCCTTGGCCCATGTTCTCTGCCCGGAGAGAACCGCGTTGAGCGCCACGTTCTCCCAGGCAGAGAGCTCCGGTAGAAGCAAATGGTGCTGGAAAATGAACCCGATGGAGAGGTTTCGGATCCGGGCGGCCCGTTCCTCGTCCACGCGTTCCACCGGTTCCCCGAGGAACTCGTAGCTACCCGCCGTGGGCTTGAGGAGCATCCCAAGGATCGAAAGCAACGTGGTCTTTCCGGAGCCGGACGCGCCCATGAGTGAGACCATCTCGCCGGACGAAATGTCCAAATCGACCGCCTTGAGAGCGGACACTTCGATGGCCGCCTTGTAGGTGAAGGTGAGTTTCCTGGCCCGAACGATCATCTA
>Ga0074195_1001146_pt1 | contig 40233 bp, 35 predicted proteins | sample EPASupsiteHSE623_FD_64525 | JGI IMG/M metagenome (GOLD analysis project Ga0074195, IMG submission 64525) | Bioremediated contaminated groundwater from EPA Superfund site, New Mexico - Sample HSE6-23 | ecosystem: Environmental > Aquatic > Deep subsurface > Groundwater > Contaminated ...
GTGGTGGTGGTTGGGTGTAGAGAGTGTTAGTTTGGGGGGGAAAACAATAACGCGGGCGTTTCCCCCCCTTTCCCCCCCCCCCCTGCCCCCCCCCCAAAGGGGGAGGGGGGAGCCAGTTGTGCAAGCCGAGTTATCTGATAAGTTGATAAAGTATCCTTCCACATGAGCCATGCGCTGCTGTTTTCCGTCTTCATCATCGCCTCCTGCGGGCTCGCCTATGAGCTGATTGCGGGAGCGCTGGCCAGCTATCTGATCGGCGATTCGGTCACCCAGTTTTCCACGGTCATCGGCGCCTACCTTTTCGCCATGGGCATCGGCTCTTGGCTGTCGCGCTTCATCGGACGCGGACTGGTGGCGCGCTTCATCCAGATCGAATTGCTGGTCGGACTGTTCGGCGGCTTTTCCGCGGCGCTGCTGTTCCTGATCTTCACTTGGCTGTCCGCGCCGTTCAGGCTGGCGCTATATGCGCAGGTGCTGCTGGTCGGCATTCTGGTCGGACTGGAGATTCCGCTGGTAATGCGCATCCTCAAGCGCGAACTGGAGTTCAAGGATCTGGTGTCGCAAGTGCTGACTTTCGACTACCTCGGCGCGCTGGCCGTCTCCATCCTGTTCCCGCTAGCGCTTGCCCCGCATCTCGGCCTGATCCGCACCGGCCTCCTGTTCGGCCTGTTGAACGCGCTGGTCGCCTTGTGGGCGATATACCTGTTTCGCGCCCATCTGCCCAGCCTGTCGGGTTTACGCGCCCAGACCTATGTTGTGATCGCCCTGCTCACAGCAGGCTTCATCAGCGCAGGCAAGATGACGACACTTGCCGAGCAGCATCTGTATGCCGACGATGTCGTATTTACTACCAGCACGCCCTACCAGCGCATCGTGCTGACGCGCTGGAAGGACGATTGGCGGCTGTTCCTCAATAACAACCTGCAGTTTTCCTCGCGCGACGAGTACCGCTACCACGAGGCGCTGGTGCATCCGGCCTTGCAGACCCTGCCCGGCGCGCGCCGCGTGCTAGTGCTGGGCGGCGGCGACGGCCTGGCGGTGCGGGAAATTCTCAAGCATCCGCAGGTCGAGGCGGTGACGCTGGTGGACCTCGATGCCGAAATGACTCGTTTGTTTTCCAGCCTGCCGATCCTGAAAGAACTTAACCGCAATGCGCTGATCTCCCCCAAGGTGAAAGTGGTGAATCAGGATGCGTTTGCCTGGCTCGAAACGCAGGACGACAGTTTCGACTTCATCGTCGTCGATTTCCCCGATCCATCCAATTTCAGCCTGGGCAAGCTTTACAGCAGCGCCTTTTACCGCTTGCTCGACAAGCGCCTGGCGCCGCAAGGACTGATGGTGATCCAGGCCACCAGTCCGTTGTATGCCCGCACGGCATTCTGGTGCGTAGTGAATACGCTCGCAAACGTCGGGTTCTCAACCGCGCCCTATCACGCGCTGGTACCCTCTTTTGGCGAATGGGGTTTCATCATCGCCGGACGTTCCACGTACAAGGCGCCGCCGCAATACACTGTGCCAACCAACTTCCTGACGCCGGAAATCACCCCAACGCTGTTTGCATTCCCCAAGGACATGGCGCATGTCGAGACCGAGGTAAACCGCCTCAACAACCAAGTGCTGGTGCGCTATTTCGAGCAGGAGTGGAAGCGCCAGATCAGGTGACATGAAGCTTGATCCAGAATTAGTTCCTGCCTCCGCAGGTGTAACTCCTACGGAAATTCGGTAACATCGCGCGCTTGTTCGGGAAACCGTTCAGTTGATATAGCCGTGAGAGGTTCGAGCCGATTTGCGGCTGTCGAATCTGCCCTTGAGGCTCAAGCATGGCCACATGGGTATTCTTTCTAGGAAAAACAAGAAATGGACACAGGTAGTTCTATTGATGTTGCGAAACATGTGCTGATAATTTTTGGGGAGATTCTTGCCATCGGCACGATTGGCGCTTTTGTGGCGCAAAAAATCAAGATTCCGGATGTGGTGGTTTTTCTGCTGCTTGGCATGTTGTTGGGACCGGAAGTCGGGGGCAAGGCGCTGGGAACCAATGGCATCGGTGTTCTCAATATAAAGGCCGACTCGACGCTCAACCAGTTGATCCTGATCTTCGGCTCCTGCTACATCCTGTTTGACGGAGGGGCGGCCTTGCGACTCAAGGTGCTCAAGCAAGTCTGGATCACCATCGTGACTATCGCCACGTTGGGCGTGCTGATCACTACCTTTGCCACGGGACTTGCCGCCCACTATGTATTGGGCGTGCCGATGATCGTGGCGCTGTTGCTTGGCGCAACGATTGCGTCAACAGACCCGGCTACGTTGGTGCCCGTATTCAAGCAAGTCAAGATCCGGGACAAAGTCGCGCAGACAGTGATAAGCGAATCGGCTTTCAATGATGCCATGGCTGCCATAGTGACCTTTGTCATTCTTGGCATCGCTATGGGACAGGGCGAATTCTCACTCGGTGAAACGGCATATAAACTCTGTAGAGAGTCCGTGCTGGGAATCCTTGTGGGCGGTTCGCTCGGTTACATAGCAGCCTGGGTAGTTGCCCACGAAAGATTCGATTATCTGGCCGAATACGCGCCAATAATTACCCTGATGGCTGTAATCGCCGCTTACATGACCGCGGACGGCTTGCATGCTTCCGGCTTCATGTCTGTCTTCGTTTTCGGTATCGTATTGGGCAACAAGGAAATGTTCGGTTTCACGATGGGGCCTCAAGAGGAAGAAACGCTGGAGCATTTCATTCTCACCACGGCCTTCATCATGCGCATGTTCATTTTCATTCTGCTCGGCAGCCAGGTTAATTTTGCGCTGATGAACAAGTATCTGCTGGGTGGCGTTATCGTAATCGCCATTTTCATGCTGGTCATCCGACCCATCACGGTGTTCCTCTGCGCCGGCCCAGATCGCCGCGCCAAATGGACATTGAAGGAACTGTTGTTCATGTGCTGGACGCGCGAGACCGGCGTGATACCCGCAGCACTGGCGGGCATGCTGGTTGGGCTTAAGGCGCCAATGGCCGATATGATTGCCTCGGTCACCTTTATTGCGGTACTCATGACCATCATCATCCAGGCAACCACGACCAAATGGCTGGGCGCCAAGCTCGGCCTGTTGCAAGCGTAAGGCGGACGAACGGGTGCATTTGAAAGTGGTGGTCAGCGCTACCCCTTTGCTCCTCTCCTCAAAGGGACTACCGTATACGCATCTTGGTGCAGGAAGCTCCTCCCCCTTCACACCCTCTTCGGGGTGCACAGAGGGGGAGGCTGGGAGGGGCATCTTGAGCGGCGTAAGAATGAATGGCAATACCGAAAAGCGACATGGTGTGCGTCAAGACGGAAGTAGACTGCCTCAACAACCAGATGCTGGTGCGTTATTTCGAGCAGGAATGGAAGCGCCAGATCAGATGACATGGATCGCCGCGAATTTCTGCTGAGCGCTGGCGCCGCCGGCGCGATGGGCGCAATGGGCGCGATGTCCCTGACGGGATGCGACCGCGCCCGCCCGCCCTTGCCACCGGGCGAACTGCTGGGCGCCAGCCCCGGCTTCGGCCATCGCCTGCGTGACGGCGATATTCCGCCTGCGGCATCCGCGCAAACGCAACGCCATGCGGTGGTCATCATCGGCGGCGGCATTGCAGGGTTATCGGCTGCATGGCGGCTGAAAAAGGCGGGCGTCGACGACTTTGTTCTCTGCGAACTGGAATCGAGCGTCGGCGGCAATTCGCGCTGGGGCGAAAATGCCGTTACGGCATATCCCCTGGCAGCGCATTATTTGCCGCTGCCGACGCGCGAGGCGCGATATGTGCGCGAACTGCTGGCCGATCTTGGCGTGCTGCATGGCGATCCGCATGCCCAGACGCCGCGCTACGACGAACAATACCTTTGCCATGCGCCGCAGGAACGGCTGTTCAGGAACGGCATGTGGCAGGAAAGCATCATGCCGCAAGCCGGGCTGACACCTGCCGAGCGGGCGCAGTTGCAACGCTTCAGCGAAACCATGGCGGAATACAAAGGGCTTCGCGGGCGTGACGGCAGGAAAGCATTTGCGCTGCCGCTCGATTTGTCCTCGCGCGATCCAGCCCTGCTTGCGCTCGACCGCACCAGCATGCGCGACTGGATGATGAAGCAAGGCTTCGATTCGCAACCGCTGCACTGGTACGTCAACTATGCCTGCCGCGACGACTACGGCACGACCTCGGCGGACACCTCGGCCTGGGCCGGCATTCATTACTTTGCTTGCCGCGACGGCGAGGCGCTCGATGCGGCAAGCGACATCATGCTCACCGCGCCCGAAGGCAACGGCTGGATCGTGCGCCGCCTGGAGCAGCAATTGCAGCGCCATCTGTTGACGGATGCCATGTGCCTGCGCATCGGCAGCGGCAAGCGGCGGGCCACGGCCGAGGTCTTCCTGCGCAATGAAAACCGCATGTTGCGCTTCGATGCCGCGCAACTGATCTGGGCCGCGCCGGCCTTCCTGCTGCCTTACGTCTGGCAGGATGCGCCGCCGGCGCTGGCGGATGCCGCCCGATCCGTCAGCTATGCGCCCTGGCTGGTCGCCAACCTGGCGCTCGACCGCCTGCCGCAAGAACGTCTTGGGGCGCCCTTGTCCTGGGAAAATGTGCTCTACGATAGCCACGGCCTGGGTTACGTCTGCGCTACGCATCAGAAAATCCGCACCCGTCCGGGGCCGACGGTGCTGACCTACTACCATGTGCTGAGCGACTTGGCGCCGCAAATGGGCCGCGCCGAACTCCTGGCGGCCACCCGCGAAAGCTGGGCGGAAACCATCCTGGCCGAACTGGAACGGCCGCATCCCGGCCTGCGCGAAATCACCACGCGCCTCGATGTCTGCCGCTATGGTCACGCCATGGCGCGACCAACCCCGGGAACGATGTGGCACGGACAACGGCAGACGCTGACCCGGCCATATGGCCGCATCCAGTTAGCGCACGCCGACCAGTCAGGTCTCTCGCTGTTCGAGGAAGCCAACTACCGTGGCGTGATCGCCGCCGAACGCGCAATGCGGACGCTTGGCGTATGATTAAAGAGATTTGTTCACGGCAATGTTGTAAGCGAAATACTGCGCAATGAAAGGACTTCACCTTACCGCCGACTTATACGGCTGCCCCCCGGACAAGCCGCTGATGCTCGATGCCAGCAGCCTCTCCGTCGCCTGCCTGTCAGCCTGCCGCGAAGCCGGGCTGGAATGCGTCGCGCAGGTGTTTCACCAGTTTGGCCCGCCCACCGCGCCCGCCGGCGCGACCGGCGCGGTAGTGCTGGCCGAGTCCCATGTCGCCGTGCATACATGGCCGGAACTCGGCGCGGTCACGCTCGACATCTACGTCTGCAACTACAGCCGCGACAACGAAGCGCGGGCCGAAGCATTGTATGCGCGTCTGACCAAACTGTTTCAGCCTGAACGTATCGAGCGGCATGAATTGCGCCGTGGAGCGGGCTGATCTTTCGTGGGTGCGCGTAATCCGTGATTGATATCCGCGCGACATGCTGCACGGCGCAATACTTGCCGCGAGAATCCGTGTTTGGAGCGGCCGGGCGAAGGTTTCAGTTAGACCCCGCCATCTTTCCCCGAAGTCAAATTGACCAGCCCCCGTGTAGTGGTTCAGTTTGAAGAATCGTCAGTTACAATTTGCTTCAGACGCAATCTTTGCCATCAAGATTTAACGCTTTTTGCCGATATGTGTATATACCGGTGCAACGCTGTTATTTTTGCCCTTACTAAGAACATGGTTGACGGCTTGATATTTTGTATATACAGTTAAAACATGCGGCCACTGGTGATATCGTCAAGCGTTCTTGAGAAGCTGAGAGAAAAGCACAAAGTGACAATTCGCGAAGTTGAGCAGTGTTTTGAAAACAAGATCGGGAATTACCTTGAAGATGATCGAAAGCAACATAAGACTGATCCTCCAACATTGTGGTTTGTTGCTCCTACCAACTGCAATCGGCTATTAAAAGTCATTTTCATTTTTTTGGACGGAAATATTCACATAAAGTCCGCCTTCGATCCCTGCATAGAAGTTATTAAGTTGTATGACAAACTGGGTAGGTAGGCGGCACACGGGGGCAAAATGAGCGACACTGAAAAGACTATAGATACGGACGAAGCGTGGGATTATGAGAAACTCACACCCGACGAGAAACATACTCGGCTCGTTGAGAAGGAAACGGCGGAACAAATTGATAATGCCCTTGGCTTGCAGGCAATTTCAATTAGGCTTGATAAGAGTTTGATTGATTCGTTCAAGCTGCTAGGGTCGTTTCATGGGATTGGTTATCAGCCCCTGATGCGGGATGCGCTCAAGCGATTCGCCGACCATGAAATGAAAGCCATTGTTACAGGCTTGGTTGAATCGCAACGAAAACAACAGACTTCGAAGCCGTCGCCGGATAAGGGCACAACTCACAAGGTAAAAAAGGCTGCGTAACGAAGACACAAAAAAAGAGAACCCGCTTCGGCGGGTTTTATTATGCGTTTGTGCGGCCATTATGATGATCTCTTCCAAATCCCATACGTGATCCGTAATTCCAGCTTCCATAGCCGGAGTAACCCTTAGCATCTTTAACCTGCTCCTATAGCCGTGCCAACGGTAGCGGCTAACGCCGGCCCGCCACCCTATGCCCAGCCCTCAAGCTGAATGCCCCCCCTAATAACTTCTGTGCAGACATCGACAACTTGCGGGTCGAACTCGATGCCTTTCTTGGCGGTAATTTCCTCGATCGCCTCATCGAGATCTAGCGCGGGACGGTAGGGACGGTGGGAGATCATGGCTTCCACCACGTCGGCAACACTGATAATGCGCGACTCGAGAATTATCTCGTCGCCGGACAGGCCGCGTGGATAGCCGCTGCCGTTCAACTTTTCATGATGTTGATAAATCACGTCGGCGATGGGCCAAGGGAATTTGATGTCCTTCATGATGTTGTAACCTGCCAGGACATGGTACTTGACCATCTTGAATTCAATATCCATCAGCTTTGCCGGTTTTGACAGAAGTTCGGATGGCACGTACAGCTTGCCGATGTCGTGGATGGTAGCAGCCAGTTCGATGCCCTTGATTTGATCCTCGGTCAGGTACATCTTTCTGGCGATAGCGCAGGCGAGCAGTGCCACTCTGCGCTGGTGGCTTGCCGTATAGGGATCCCGAACCTCAACGGTATGGGCGATCGATCGGATGGTATCTTCCAGGGTTGTCGCCAGTTCGCTCTTGAGCGTTGTCAGCGAACGAATCTGGTCGTAACTGCGGATGGCGCTGGTCAGGGCCGTGACCAAGCGCGCCAAAGTCATCTCGGATTTATTGCGATAGTCGTTAATGTCATACATCCGGATGACATCAACCTCGGGCGCATAGCCAGGCTGGCCGGTACGGAGGATAATGCGAACATCATGGCGATTGAGATCTTCGCGGATGATCTTGACCAGGCGCAAGCCGGCATCCTCAGTTTCCATAACCACGTCGAGCAGGATAACGGCAATATCCTCTTCCTGTTCGATCACCTGCCGTCCCTCGATGGAAGAATAGGCGTGAAGCAGTACCAGGTTCCGATCAAGGATCGTCGTCATGGAGAGCGCGAGACGGGTCGCATTGTGAACGTCGGGATCATCGTCTACGACCAGAACGCGCCAAGCAGCGCCGCCCGTCTCTGTCGAGACTGTGGCATCGCTATCCTCATTGAATAAAAAATCTTCTTCTACTGACTCGTGGCAACTGGTTTCTGCTTTAGCATCCATGGCGTTTTTCCAAAGTATTCTAGGCGCCGCATCCTAGTCGGAAGCAATTTATTACGAACATGCAGTATCGGCAAATCATATCACGGCTATCCGAACGTCCATGGCGATGCTGCTGTAACGGATTCAAATAAATTTAACGAATGCTGTTCATGCGCGTTACCGCTCCAATGGGTTCGCTTCATATTGAAATTGGGAGACGTTATAACGCCAACCGAGATAATGAGGTCGGTTGACGAGGAGCCGGTCAGCCTCTGACCCAAGCATTCCCCGACACCAGACGACAATGAATGAATTCACTGGCGTTGCATCTTTATCGCGCAACATCTGGTGGACGGAGATGCAAAAAGGCTGCTCCCTTCGCCAGGTTACGGCAGCGTCCTGGCAGGACGAAACCCGAAGTTGTAGCTTGGAACATCCGCGACGAAATGAGTGCGTCTGGCTGCGCGCATAAACCTTGGGTTGAAGAACCAGGAACCGCCGCGCAGCACGCGCCCGGCGGAACATTGTCCCGAACCCCAGGCGCTGCCGTCCGCCGGGGCGCCACTGTAATTCTCATTCCAGCAGTCCGCCACCCATTCCTCGACGTTTCCGCTCATATCGTACAAACCAAAAGCATTCGCCTGTTTGCCCGCAACCGCATGCGTTTTGCGACGGCTGTTGCCTCCCAGGAACATACCACCGTGCCAGGCCACAGCATCATCGTCGTCGCTGCCGCAATATTGATGCCGCCCCCCGGCGCGACAGGCATATTCCCATTCCGCTTCACTCGGCAAGCGATAGGTCTTGCCCGTCTTGACGCTCAGCCTGCGCGCATATTCCTGCGCACCATTCCAAGTCACGTTCTCCACGGGGCAAGCGTCGCCGCATGCGTCGAAAGCGCTCGGGTTGTTTCCCATCACCGCCCGCCATTGCCCTTGCGTCACTTCCGTCTTGGCCAGCGCAAACGCCTTCACCCTGACTGAATGCGCCGGTTTTTCGCTGTCGTCATCGTTCGAACCCATCTCGAAACTGCCCGCCGGTATCACCACCATCTCCGGGCAATCCGCGCAGTCCTTGAACACCTTGCCGGGCGCTTGCGGCGGAACGGGCTGCTTTGTCTGGGCATGAGCGACGGACACGCAGATCGCGGCGATAACAATAGGGCGAAGTATGCAGGGCGGCATGATCGAAGGACAGTGGTAGAACATAGTCGCCAAAGCTTATGCCTGATATGGCATCAACACAAGAAACAGCGTTCATCGCCGCGCCGCATGGCTGGTAATTGGCGATTCAGGAAGGGTCCGGCACAAAGCGTCCCGGAAATGCCGAGGGCGTCAGCTCTCTGTGGTATCCGCCAGGAATGATGCCATGCGCTGCCAGTTGGGCACGGGTCTGGTAGTAGATGCTGATGATCTCGGCAGGCCGCTCTGACGCGCGGCGGAATTCCGTCGTGCCAACGCTGCTGCCGATGCGCTCGCCATGGCCGGTGCCAAGACGGTCTTCGACGCTGGCCTTTTTGCTGGCTCTCGCTCCCAGCAAATCCGATTGCTCGCTAGCCGCAGAAGACACAGGCGCTTCCATGCGTCGCCGCTCGTAAATGGCGACAGGTTCGACATATTCGCGGAAAATTGCCACGCCGATCACGCCGACATTGTCCGGACGTCCGGTACGGGCGGCATAGGAATCCGGCAGACGGGTGAAATAGAAAGCGGCCACATCGTCCAGGCTCTTGCGCCAGCCTTTGACCAGCATCTGCTGCCAAGCCGCCAGGACGTAACCCGATTGGCTCGGCGCCGCCGTCTGGCCGCTGACCGCATTCATGCCATCGACCGACACCACGGAAAGAATGCGCGCCCCGGAACGGTTGCGCACCTCGATGGCATAGCGGTCGCCCGGGTTGCCCGCCACATAACTGCGTCCATCGTGGCGCCAGACTCGCAGGCGCTCGCCCGTGGTCTGATTGATGACAGCGATATCGGCCAGCTGGCCGGCGACCGAAGGAAGCCCTTGTGAGGCGCCGGCAACCGGAGTCAGTCCAGCCGCCAATGCGGCGGCCAGTGCAAAAGCAGCAAACAATTTTTTCATGATTCTCTCCATCAGGTTTTAACAAAGCTAACCTTCAAACGGAGGGAATTCCCAAATGGGGTTAAGACTTCGGGTATCCGGTTTCTGTGATTGACGCGGAGGTGACATGCTGCTGCAATGCGCCAAATCAGTGGAGCCATTACGCTGCAGGAGATCAAATCTCGACAGGCAGCTATCGACCCTGAAGAGACGCTTGCCGAGTCTGGCGTCAACGGCTGTTGATCTGCCGCTCCCCGGCCATACCCGAAGATTATGATGCCAGTGCTGTCTAGGGTGATATGTGCCGGAACTGTTGGAGGCTAGGTCAGGAAAGTTACTGCTTATGGAACGCTAATTGACCCGATTCTTTATCGGTAATCGTGGTTTCAAGACGTGTATCGACGAAGACCAGGATCGGCACGTCGGCAATTTTTGGCAGTGGGCAGGGCGCAAAGTGCTTGAGATGAAAACATAGTACGGTTATTTCGTACTGTGTGCTCCTATAATACGAATATACAGCATTACTGCTTTCCGTTATATTCCAGTGTCTATGGCAATTGTTTTAACAAGCTTATCTGCTCTTGAAAAGTGAAAATGAAAAAAGAAAGTGGGCCTCTCAGCCAAGCCCATAGTCTAGAAGCGTTATTCTATCGATTTGATCCCAGGTTTTCGACTGGCTACCCAAAATCTGAGCGAAGCTCTCATTAGCCCGGATATTTCACAAGCATTCCCCGCAAAAGGCGTCGGCAGGGAGATCGCGGTGTCCAAATAACTTGCTTAGTTTTGAGTCCAACACGTGGCAGAAAGTAACTCAACTCTCCATTTTTAAGGAAACAACAAGTGGACGTAGGCAATTCTATTGATGTGGCAAAGCATGTACTTGTAGTTGTAGGAGAAATTCTCGCGGTTGGCACAATTTGCGCTTTTGTGGCACAGAAAATCAAGGTGCCGGATGTGGTGGTTTTCCTGCTGGTTGGCATGATGTTGGGACCGGAGATCGCGGGCAAGATACTCGGCGCTGGCGGATTCGGCGTGATCAATATCAAGGCAGACTCAACACTTAACCAGTTGATCCTGATCTTTGGCTCCTGTTACATCCTGTTCGATGGTGGAGCAACCTTGCGGCTCAAAGTGCTCAAGCAAGTCTGGATTACCATTGTGGTCATTGCCACGGTCGGCATACTGATCACAACCTTGGCTACGGGTATTGTTGCCCACTATGTGCTGGGCATTCCCATGATCGTGGCCTTGTTGTTGGCTGCCACGATCGCTTCGACGGACCCGGCCACTTTAGTGCCCGTATTCAAGCAGGTCAAAATCCGGGATAAGGTTGCCCAAACCGTCATGAGCGAATCTGCCTTCAACGATGCCATGGGCGCAATTGTGACCTTCACTATTCTTGGAATAGCCTTGGGGCAGGGAGACTTTTCGCTGGGCGATGCCATATTCAAGCTTGGCAAAGAATCCATTCTGGGAATTCTCGCCGGCGGCATTCTAGGTTACTTGGCCGCCTGGCTGATAGCCCATGAGCGATTCGATTATTTGGCTGAATATGCGCCAGTGGTCACTCTGATGGCCGTTATCGGCACTTACATGATCGCCGACGGCTTACACGCATCGGGCTTTATGGCGGTATTCGTGTTTGGCATTGTGCTGGGCAACAAAGAGATGTTCGGCTTCAAAATGGAAGATCACGAGGAAGAAACGCTGGAGCACTTTATCCTTACGACAGCCTTTATCATGCGCATGTTCATTTTCATTCTACTGGGAAGCCAGGTCGACTTCGGGTTGATGAACAAGTACTTGGTTGGTGGGGTGGTCGTCGTTACGATCTTTATGCTGGTGATTCGGCCAATCACGGTATTTCTGTGTGCTGTTCCAGATCGTCGTGCGAAATGGACGCTGAATGAGCTGTTGTTCATGTGCTGGACGCGCGAAACCGGCGTAATTCCTGCTGCCCTGGCGGGCATTCTGGTGGGACTCAAGGCGCCCATGGCCGACATGATTGCCTCCGTCACCTTCATTGCGATCCTCATGACCATCATCATCCAGGCAACTACTACCAAGTGGTTGGGCGCAAAGTTGGGCTTGCTGGAAGAATGATGCGGGAGAAGTATCGCAAGACCCAGAACATTCGGGTGCCACTTTCAGTTCCTTCATGTAAATGACCGCAGCCAACACATTGTCGCTGATGGCAGACTGAACGCCATTGGTGACGAAATCATGATTATCTGCTGTTGCGGTTCCAGGGTCAGGGCCCATTCAATTACCGGTTTGAACATTTGCTGAGAACTTACAGCCAAAAAATCTTTTTTTCAGAATAACGCCCCCACGGGAGGAATCATGAAAATTGGTATCATGGGTTTTGGTCGTGCCGGTCGTGCAGTCTCGTCGGTAGTCCTGGAATCGAAAAAAACAACTCTGCAATGGGTTCTACGCCGCTCGAATGTTCTGGAGCACCGCTCAGTGCCCGAATTCCTCGGGGTACCTTCTGATGAACCTGGATTGATTTATTCCATTGCAGAATTCGGTGCCGCAGATTTGCTGGAAAAGTTTCCGGTCGATGTCATCGTCGACTTCTCATCCGATGACGGAATTCAGTACTACGGCGAGGAGGCTGCCCAGAGAGGCATCACGATCATTAGCGCGGTATCGCAATATTCGGAAGGTACAAAAGCCTTTCTGTACCGCCTTGCCGAACGTACGCAGATAATATATTCACCGAATATCACGCTCGGCATCAATTTCCTGCTTATCGCCGCTAAGGTTCTGAAAAACATCGCCCCTTATACTGACATCGAAATTATCGAGGAACACTTCAAGAAAAAAGCAGAAACTTCGGGGACTGCCAAGGTTCTCTGCAAAGCACTTGAACTTCCCGAAAGCTCTATCAAATCGATTCGCGCCGGCGGCATTATCGGTGTTCACGAAATCGTTTTCGGTTTTCCCTTTCAGACCGTTAGGCTTAAACATGAATCAATCAGCCGTGAAGCCTTTGGCAACGGCATCATGTTTGCGCTGGAAAACCTTCCGCAGCAGAGGAGCGGCCTCTTCACCATGGAAGATCTGATGCTGCCCTACTTTGCCATGACGATCGACCAGGAAAAACTGACCATCAACAAGAAGAAACCCTGGTGGAAATTCTGGTAACTGCCGAGATAGAGTGCGGCTACCTTCATTGCGATACTCATGACCATCATCCAGGCAACTACTACCAAATGGTTGGGCGCAAAGTTGGGCTTGCTGGAAGAATGAAGCGGGAGAAGTATCACAAAGTCCAGAGCATTGCCATGCCGGCAACGGCGGAAGTAACGACCGCGTAGGGAAATGCCATCACAAGCATGCGCAGATAATTCAAGCGGATCAGCATGGCAATCTGAGACATCAGCAGATAAAGAAAAGCGGCCTGCCCGTTGGGTGTAAACATGCTGGGGATTCCTGTTCCCATCACCACGGCAACCGACTGCGCGTCAAACATTGCCCGGCTGGTTATGCCGGAGTCGAGTGCCGCTTTCAGTTCCTTCATGTAAATGGCGGCAACGAAAACATTGTCGCTGATGGCGGACAGAACACCATTGGTGACAAAAATCATGATTATCTGCTGTTGCGGCTCCAGGGTTAGCGCCCATTCAATTACCGGTTTGAACATTTGCTGCGAACCGATCATGGCAACTACGACATAAAAAACAACCAGCAAAGAAGCGAAAGGCAGTCCGGGCAAAAAAGCTTTGGCGATACGAGGCTCGTCGGTGACACCGGCAATAGCCGAGACGACGACTATGACCGTCAAACCGATCAGTCCAATCTCCGCCACATGCAGCGCCAGCGCAAATACCATAAGGAATGCCACGACGGCTTGTATAACGATAATAAAATGATCACGTGGTGTAGCCGCCTCGCGCAACTTGCGGTCTTCATCCTGAAGAATCCTGCGAACACCTGCCGGAAGCTCGGCGCCATAGCCAAACCATTTCATTTTTTCGACTACCAGGCAAGTGACGAAGCCAGCTAGCAACGTCGGAATGGAAGCGGGAGCAACCTTGCTAAAAAATTCCATAAACGACCATCCCGCTTCGGTTCCGATCACGATATTTTCCGGCTCGCCAACCAGTGTGCAAACCCCGCCAATTGCTGTGGCGATAGCGCCATGCATCAACAGACTGCGCAAGAATGACCGAAACCCCTCAATATCCTGGCAATGAATTTCAGCCACTCCGGGGTCAGTCAGTTCGGGATCGTCGGGATGGTCGGCACATGAAATCACGCGTTGGTAAACCTCGTAGAAACCGGCCGATACGGCAACCAATACGGCGAGAATAGTCAGCGCATCGAGAAATGCGGAAAGCACACTGACGACAACGACAGTGACAAAACTGAGCACAAGCGGTGATTTTATCCAGAGCAGGATGTGGCTAATTACCCGGAACAGCATCTCACGCAGGAAATGCACACCCGCCACCATGAAAATAACCAATAGCAGTACCGGCAAACCATGCTCAACCTCTTTGTAGATGGTTTGCGTATCGGTCAACCCCAACAATACGGCCTGTAGCGCCAGCAGACCGCCTGGCTGGAGTGGAAAGCACTTGAGCGACATGGCTAGTGTCAGGATGAACTGGGACAGGATTGCCCATCCTGTGATCAAAGGTCCAAGAACAACGAAAATGCAGACGTTCAGCAGCAAACAGACAAGAATTGTCAATTTGTACCATTTGGGCGCCTGCCCAAGGAAACTGTCAGCAAACACCTGGACATTGCGTATGATAAATGGCGCTGCACTCATGCAAACTTATCCTTTTGGTATTGGCGTCAAAGTCGAGATTAAATGAGCCTATGAAAACGTCGGCCAACAGGTAGCCGACCAGCGCGGGAACTTGCGCCTGGCCAGGATATCTTATCGCGTATTTCATCGCGGCTTCATCGTCTAAGGCGTTTTCCGACGCTGATTCACACCCTTCAAATTAGCATCTTCCCGCGAGGTGATCGCGATGACACAGGGATGAGTCAGGCGACGCTGCACCGATAAAGCGAAGTACTCGATAAAAATCTGATCAACATGGCCCAGCAACACAAGATTGCCCGACGCAAGATACTCTTCCACCAGGACGGTAGGAATAGGAAAAGCGCCAACGCGTTCGCGTCCAAAGGCTGACATCAAGGCAGCATCGTCAAATTCTCCTGCGACCTTAACGTGTAGCCCCTGCAGGTCGAGCCAGTCGGTCAGTTTGTGTCGAACCGAGGAATCCTCGCCCGGCAGCAGGATTGGAATCTGGTTCAGACACAGGGGGAAATCTTTGTCGCTCTGTTTGGCAAGATCAGGATGGGCAAGAAATGACAGCCCAGATTCCCCGAGCTTATGACTGTAGGCACGTACCTTGACGTTTGGCGGAACGGTGGAGTCCGAGATCACCAGGTCGAGACGATGCAGCGCAAGCTCGGCCAAGAGGCGGTCGACCCGCCATTCGCGGCAGATGATGCGTACCGGATCCGGCAAGTCAATTGCTGGTCGTAGCAACTGATAAGCAAGCGGCTTTGGCAATGCATCCGAAACACCCACGCGGAATTCGGTCGGCTGCCCCTTCGGATAGTGACGTAACACCTGATCGAGCTCATCTCCAAGGGCAAACATTTCGTCCGCGTACTCAAGTGCCAGTTTTCCGGCTTCCGTGAGCTCCAATGAACGCCCTTGCCGTGCAAACAGCGCTGTTCCCAGTTGCCCCTCGAGCAGCTTGATTTGTCCGCTCAAGGTTTGTGGCGAAATGTGGATGGCCTCGCTGGCGCGGTTCACGCCGCCGTACTTTGCCACTTTCCAGAAATAGTAGAAGTGTTTGAGATTCATGAAGATGATAGTACGAATATTTCGTATAGTGTGTGCTGTTAATATGAATATACAACACAATCGCTTTTCGATAAATTTCCATGCTGGAAATCTCTCAATCGAAAGGGTTTGAAGAACAACATGCCGATCAACTACTGGCGAACACCAGTTACTTCAAATCTTCCGGCAAAGTGTAATCCGGATAGGTGCGGCGGAATTCGGCTAGGCTTACGCTGGCTTCGTCCAGCCGCCCTTGCTGCTTCAAGCGCCGAATCCTGTCGAGCCAGATTTCGGGTGCGGGTAAGCGAAGAGAATGGCCCAGGCTTAAATTTCCGCGCTCCCTGGCGGGCGTCGCTGTGGTTTCTTCTGACAGGCTCTGGCTCTTCAGACGTGCATTGCCGGTTGCAGTGCCAGCATCTGCCGGGGGAGAGTAGGGCGCGCTTTTCTGAGCCGGAAATGCCGCCGGCGCGCGAATTCCGGCTGGCGCGGATTCAAGTTTGCCGGCGGTTTCAGGCTCGGTCGCCGCAGCCGGCGCGGAAAGCGGTGACAGCGGCAAGGGCTTCCTTTGCAGGATGATCCGGTCCGAGACAACCGTTTCCTGCCGCATCGAATCGAGTGACTTTGCCGAGTCTATGGTGGGTGGAAGCATCGTCCCACTGGAGGGTACTTTAGCCACCGCCCGATGCGGCGCTTCGTCTGCACGCCTTGCCAGCGCCGGCTTGCCGACGGGAATGGCGGCGCTATGCGCGGCCTCGCCGGCAGTTTGCGGCAGCGATGGCAGCGCATCCAGCGGAGCGGCTTTCTGCAACGGCACCCGGTAGGGATCGTTGATCTGCCTCTGCTCGCGGTCGACCAACTGCGCCAGAAAAACACCCAGCACCAGCGTAGCGAAAACTCCTGCCGCCGGCATGAACCAGCGCTGCCAGGCCGAACGCTGGCGTACTGGCGTAACCGCCAGTTGTTTCTTCGCCGCATCGAGGATCAGCCGATCCAACCGTTCCGGCGGTTCGGCATCCAGCGCCTGCCGGTAAAGGCGGCTGATTTCGGGATCGCGTTCCATGGCATCGCTCACAACAAATCTCCCAGTCCCTGGCGCAGCTTGCCCAAGGCGTAGCGCAGGCGGCTTTTCACGATTTCCCGGCCAACGCCGGTGGCATTGGCGATTTCTTCCAGCGTCATGCCGCCTTCCTCCGCCATCAAAAACACCTCGCGCTGCTCGTCCGGCAATGCCTGCAACTGCTTCACGATCCGCTCCGCGACTTGCTTGCGATCCAACAGGCGGGCCGGCGTTTCATGCTCAGGCGCGGCCATTTCGATGAACGTCTGCTCGTCATCGTCCAGCGACACCGTCCCTTTCTGCGCCCGAAAGTGGTCGATCAGGCGGTTATGCGCAATGCGGAACAGCCAGGTTGAGAACTTCGCCGTCACCTCATAGCTGAAGCGCGCATTCACTACGCGCAGCCAGACATCCTGGAACACTTCGTCAGCCACCGCCGCCTGGTTGCACTGGTGCAGCAGATAGCGGTAAAGCTTGCCGCGCCAGCGGCGATACAGCAGCTCGAACGCCTCCTCGCGCCCGTCGCGGTAGGCGAGCATCAGGGCTTCGTCGCTGCTTGCTTCGCTCATGGCACGTCTTGTTTAGTTAACGTCTGGTTGGGACGAACGGGGTTATTTTAGCGTCACCAGCAGGAGCCCTTGGGGCAGAGTGAGGTAACCCAGATTTTGATACCCATGCTTAAATCTTGATAGGTGCCAACGGACCTGCTTCGCTGATATATATGAAGGCACTGGACTCCGTAAGGGACAAAGCATCTCCACAGCCATGAAGCTCCATGTTCATGAAATGGATTTCTTCCCGTCGCGCCATCTTCAGAATCTCGTCAAATTCAGAGACACTGTGGACAGGATGATACCGATTCTTGTACCTAACGAATTCCCCAGGCTGCGACAAATAGCGATAAACAGTTCTTTCAATTGATTCGACTACTCCATACCACTTATCACCACTCTCTGGAGTATTTCGATCTAGTACCCAGAGTTTGATGGAGCAAGTTGCCCTGATGCGATCATCACCTCGGGGAGTAGCTTTCATTACCTCAGGCTGCATTAGCGTGCTCCGAAAAAACCTTTTTTGAGAAAAAACTTGGGGCACTCTGACCCCAAAGATTTTCTCGGAGCATATGCGAGCAAGACTTCGAAAATCGAAAGGTCTGGCCTGGGTCTCAAAAGTCCGATGGCGATGGACACGCCCCTGGGCCGCATCGAAATGGCCATCGACGCGAACGGCAATATCCATGCGCGGAACGTCAGATTCAACCTCGATGTGATGTTTGTTCCGCGCCTGAATTCGGGCAAGGTTCGGTGGGAGTGCAAGGGAACACCCCCAAAGGACATGAGTCCGTAGTGCCGGTGAGTTCCGGAATGCGCTGAGGCTCCCGCCGCTATTTCGCCTTCACCAGCGGTGAAGACCTGTCTGCTGGGGGAGCCTTCTTGGGATCATAAACCAAATTTATTTTTGTCGAGTAAGGAATAATTGGAAATCGTCTCTGATCCTGAGATATCACCGGCCTCGCGGCTTTTCGCTCAGGTTCGGTGAAATGATAGGTTGGGCGGCAACTACGCATGGTTGTTTACCGCCTTCCAAAGCTCGGTTACTGCGGGGGTCGCTAATACCCAAGGCAGAAAGTTTCTCGGCGATGCCATTAACGTAGGCCAAGCATGTGCCGTCGGTTCCTGATGCAGCCAACACCATTTCGGCCACTTCTTCGACAGTCTTTCCTATAATGACATTCTTGCCGTTGTAGAGCGGCACGAACGCTGATACTTCGGATTGATCTTCAATGTACACCAGCATTTCATGGAGAGGGAACGCTTTTCCCTCGCGCTCTTTAAGGTAGGACAGAATCTCCACCTTCTGGGTATTTGGGAATTCGAAGGTAATGCCTCGACAGATACCGGCGACCACCTTTGAGAGATTGAGTGTTGGGCCTGGAGCGGCGTGCGTACCCCAATTTTTCACGGATGCTTTGTTGAACCTGCGGCAATAACCAGGAAGGTCGGCTACAACTCGGCGAGTACAGCCGCGTTCAGTTTCCCAGCCATCCCACATAAGCGATCCGTAGCCAAACACCCACATCTTCAATTCCTCCGTGGAAACCTCAGAGACAAATTCATTTTTATTCGAGTAAGGAATAAATGGACAAACAAATTTCACTCTGGATTTTTATTTAATGTCGAACCCAATGGCATCCGTTAAGTACTGAACTGGAGAGTGTCCTACCTTCCTTGATCCGTCGACATTAACGCGGTCGTTCGCAGAATCAAACCCTAGCTTTCTCTCTGTTAAGCGTCCCCCATTGCGAAAGAGCGACCACCAAAACTGAAAAACGGTCTCTGCTAATTCTGCGTTTTTCCGGTTTGCATAATAAATCAGGAAATTAATGAATCTAACGCCAGAATCTTTCTCACTCAAGCCCTCCTGTAACATAACTCTGTCATAGTATTCGAGAACCCCGAGTTCAAAAGCCAAATAGCGTTGTTGCTGCTCTACTGTCAACTTGGGGAGTTGTTCCATGCAAAACATGGTTGCGAGCGCCATGTGTATTTCAACTTGCTCGAACGAGGAAGAAAATAGCCTCATTTCGCTTGCATCACTTGTAAGCGATGCTGGTTTTTGATTAAAGGTCATGCGCTCTCCTTAGAGAAATTGCTGCTTTATGGCAACCTTTGGGGTCAGAAACCTTTGGAGAAACCTTTGGGGTCAGAGACAAATTCATTTTAAATCGAGTAAGGAATAACTGGAAATCGTCTCTGACCCTGAGTATCTATTGCACTGGTGCAGCAGATAGCGGTAAAGCTTGCCGCGCCAGCGGCGATACAGCAGTTCGAATGCATCCTCGCGCCCGTCGCGATAGGCGAGCATCAAGGCTTCGTCGCTGCTTTCTTCGCTCATGGCGCGTCTTGTCTAGTTAACGTCTGGTTGGGACGAACGGGGTTACTTTACCGTCACCAGCGGGAACCCTTGGGGGCAGAGTGAGGTAACCCGTTTAGCTTGCTTCGCTTTTACTTCGTGATACCAATCCCTATATTGGTTCGATCTTCCACAGCGATCGATAAGCACGCTCTGCTTGAAATCGTGTCCTTTCTCGAATTTCACTTGGCCCCCACGATTCTGCTCCGAGCAACTTCTTATCAAGGGTCACTCCAGCTTTTTGAAGGAGTGCCCTCTTCTTCAAGAAATCCTTTTCGCCTAGTCTCGAATTTAGGCTCTGAGGAACCAGGAGCAGATTGCCTAATTGGGCAATTGCTTTTTCATCATCTCCGAGTAGATCTGGCCCTGAGGATTGAGACAATACGTGTTCGATAGTCATTTGAGAAAAGTCAGCTACGTGACTGGGGGTATCAGCCTCAAAAAACTTACTAAGAATATAACGGACCGTTCTTCTCTGTTTAGTGTACTTGTCTGAAAATAGTATTTGCTCAAAGTTAACAATGAATTCTGACTCGCTTGGAACTCTCTCTATAAGCTTCTCGATAAATTCTTTCAAGATATTGATTCTTTCTTCATCATCCTTAGCGGATGTAAGCCGTCTTGCTGCTGATGAATACATGGAAGAAATTCCACCAGATGAGCGCTGAGACGTTACTTGTGTAAATGAAAAATGAAAATTTTCAATAGCGCTAAGAACCCGGGCGGTATATTTAGGCTTTAGCATCTTTGCGTTATAGGCTCGCATTATCGCCAGTACCATAGGAGTTTGCTGTGTTACTCCAAACAAACTCAATGCTTCTAAAGCACTTCGAATCTTGCCTTCCTGTTGTGCCCATTTTTTGTACGATGTCTCATGAATTTGCCTGTAGGCAACCGAATTATCGATTAAGTCATCCAAGAATGCTTGCGCGTTGTCCTGAGTTACTTTTTTTCTTAATGATTTAAACAGTTTCTTTGTCGTAAGAAACTCTTCTTTCGATAGCCAGTAGTGGTGAAGAAAAGTATCAATTCTCAGGTCCATTGCTGACCCTTCAACTACCTCACGTATTTGCTCCCACTTTATTTTCGCTGAATCTATAGTCTTATTGGCTGGCTTAATAATTCTTGTTAAATGGTTTTTTACCAAGTCGGATACTGTCAAGTCTTTGCCACGTGTGTTAAGGGTTTCAAATATGTTGTACGCATCGTTTTCGTCTTCGACATCAATAAATATAAGCTTTAGTGAGAGCAATTTATCGCGAATTGCGGATAGTTGCTTGACTACCTCTTGTTTTTTCTTTGCGTCATCCAACTTTGGATTACTCTTTACGTGTGTCACGACCTCTTGGACAAAATCTGTGAGAACTTGAAATGCTCCTTGCAGGCGAATTTCTTCTGGGCCGGGGGCACAACTAATATCAGCTTTCCCAAATTTTTGTATATTTTCTTGGAAATATGGAAATGATGTCTCGGTGGATAGAGTGAAACGTTCCTTGTTATCCACATCACGCTTTTCAATTAACGTCTGAACTCCCTGTGCAAGATCAGTTAGACCTTCCAATATGTAAGCATTACGTACTGCCGCAAGCGCCATCGTTATTGTTGTTAGTCTCTGCTGACCATCGACTATGCCACTTGTCCCATCCTTAATTTTGAAAACAACCATGGAACCTATGAAATAGTCTGTGCCATCAGAAGAGTAGAGAATGTCCGTCCAAAAGTCATAAACGTTTTCCTTGTCCCACGAATAAGGACGTTGAAACCGTGGGACCATATAGAACCCCGAAGTTAAAACTCCGCGGATATCCTTGTCGATTGATGTGATTTTCATTGTCGTATCAAGCTATTGGGGTTAGCTTCGGATTGTAATCCAGTGTCGCCGCGAACGTCACCTTTGAAGAGCATTCGCCAACTTCCGTTCCTAGCCGAAGTCGGACGCCCATCATTTCACCTTCACCAACGGAAACCCCTGCCCGCTAGGCGACACCACTGGGTACTGCGGATGATTGAAGACCTTCTCGGCGATCACCGGCACTTGGGCGTCGACATAGGCGGCTAGTTCCAAGGTACTGACGAAGCCGTCCTTATCCAGATCGGCCTTGCCCATCAGGCCTTCGGCCAGCACGTAGGTGAACAGGCCGTGCTTCTTGTAGCCTTCCAGCGCCTCCTGCGACGAAGTGCTGGCGGAAAGCACGGTCGAGCCGACCGAGCGCGCCAGTATCTTCATCGCCGTCGCGTCGCTCATGCCGCGCGTGAGGAACGCCGCCTGCAAGGTGTCGCCTAGCGCTCCGGCGTTGCAGGTGTCGATCACGATCAGTTTCTTGGTGGCGGGGATGTTGGCCATCAGTTCCTTGAGGTCGGCCTGGCTCAGGGCATCCGCCTTGAGCCGGTCGGTCGAGATGGAACCGACGTTGGAGGTGATAAGGAAGTACTCACCCTCCTCCGCCGTGCCGTGGCTAGCGACGAAGAACACGAACAAGTCCTCCGGCCCGACTTTCTGGCGCATGCCCTGCAAGGTCTGAATCAGGCTGGCGCGGGTGGTTTCTTGCGGCGTGGTGAGGAGCTTGATGTCGACCGTCTGGAACAGTGCGCCGACATTCTGCCGCAGGGTATCGGCAAAGAGCCGGGCGTCGGCGATGGCGAAGTTGAGTTTGAAGCGCGGGTTCTTGAATTCCTGGATGCCGACCACGACGCCATACAGCGACGGACGCGCCTTGGGCAGGCTGGCTTCGAGTTCGGCCAGCGCCGGGTTGCTTTGCATGCTGTTCTGGGCATTGAAGGCAACGGCCTTGATCTTGTTTACGCCATTCACCAGCCGCAGCGTATAGGTCTGCACCGTGCCTTCGCCTCCGGCCTTTTGCACGGACAGGGTGCGCGATGCCTGCTGCACCACTGCGGCACCATTCAGGAACAGGCGCACGTCGCCGATGCCGCCGCCGCTGTCGGTGAGGCGTAGTTTGACTTGAAGTTGTGGCTTGCTGGTGGAGGCGGGGACTTCCAGTAATTCCACCCGCGGCGCGGGCTTGACCTTGTCCAGCCGTGCCATCTGGCTCAGCGAGCCGCCGGAGAGGGCAAGCTTGACCAGGTCGGGACGGTAGAACTTCTCGCGGTAGGCGCCGATGCCGAATACCTGATTGCCGAGACGGACGTTGATGTTCTCCTCTGCCTTCTCGGAGGAGGCGTCGTAGTAGCCCTCTGGCGTGATGGTGATGGTCGAGCCGTCGTTGAAGGCGACGAAGCTGGCTTTCTGTTCGCCGCTGGCGACGTCCCACAGGCGCGTGGTTGTGTCGCTCCCCACCGAGACCAGCTTGCGGCCGTCGGGGGAGAAAACGGCGCTGGCCGCGCCGCCGTGCGCGGTGAACATGCGCAACAGCTTGCCGCTCGCCGCCTCCCTGAACCGGATATTGCTGCCGTTGGTCGAAATCACGGTTTGCCCGTCGGGCGAGAAGGCAACGCTGCCCGTGCCTCCGCCGTCGAAGTCCTGGAACAATTTACGTCCGCTGGCTGCGTCCCACAGGCGGAAGTCCAGCCCACCCACGGCCAGCGTGCGCCCGTCGGGCGAGAAGGCCACCGCGTAAAGATAGAGCACGTTGTCGTCCACGACGCGCAGCGCCCGGCCGCTGGCCACGTCCCACAGGCGCAGGCTCTTGTCGTGGCTGACGGAAGCGAGGGTGCGCCCGTCGGGCGAGAAGGCGACGCCGCTGACGTTCTTGCTGTGTCCGCTCAGGGTGCGCAGTTCGCGTCCGGTGTCGGCATCCCACAACTTGATGGTTTCGTCCAGACTACCGGAAGCGATGATCTTGCCATCGCGGGAGAAGGCCACGGCCGAGACGAGGTGCTTGTGGCCGGACAGCCTTTGCAGCTCGCGCCCGCTGGCGGTATCCCAAAGTCTCACCAGGTAGTCCTCTCCGCCCGAGGCCAGGATGTGTCCGTCGGAAGCATAGGCGAGCGCGTTGGTTCCCTTGGCGTGGCCCTTGAGCGTCTGCTTCACCTGGCCGGTCGCCAACTCCCAGACGCGGATCGAGCCGTCCTCGCTGGCCGATGCCACCGTCCGGCCGTCGGGGGCGTAGGCGGCGTCATTGACGCGGAGGCCGTGGCCGCGGAAGCTGCGCAGTTCCGCGCCGCTGGCGGCGTCCCAAAGTCGGATCGGCCGGTCGTTGTGGCCGGTGGACAGGGTGCGCCCGTCCGGCGAATAGGCGATTGAATGAGTCGAGCGGATATTGCCCTCGCCCGGCGGCTTGCGCCCGCCAGCCGGTTGGCCGCTGGCTACGTCCCAGAATTGCAGCGGATGAATGATGCCGCCCGCGGCGAGGGTTTTGCCGTCCCGGGAGAAGGCGATCGCGCGCCCGCCAGACTTCTCGCGGATCACGCGCAATTCGCGCCCGCTCTCCGCATCCCAGAAAATGATCGCATAGTCGTCAGCCGTTGCCAGCGTGCGGCCATCGGGCGAGAAGGCAACCGCCCATACGTAGTTGTACTTCCCCTGGGGGGCCAGGGTGCGCAGCTCGTGTCCGGTGGCCGTGTCCCAGAGCTTGACCAGCATGTCATCCGCGCCGGTGGCCAGCATGCGGCCGTCGGGCGAGAAGGCAAGGGAGTTGATCTGCCTCTTGTGTCCGGACAGCTTGCGCAGCTCGCGGCCGCTGGCGACATCCCACAGCCGGGCATCGTTGTCGCAGGCGGAGGCCAGCGTGCGACCATCGGGCGAGAAGGCCAGGGAGCGCACCCAGGAACCATAAACCTTCAGGGTGCGCAATTCGCGCCCGCTGGCGGCATCCCATAAGGTGACCGCGCCATTGCTGTTGCCCGAGGCAATGATGTTTTCGTCAGGCGAAACGGCGATTGAATGGACTGCCTTGCCTGTCTGGGGCAGGGTGCGCAATTCGCGCCCGCTGGCGATGTCCCAGAGCTTGACATCCAGGCCGCCGCCCGAGACCAGCACGCGACCATTCGGGGTAAAGGCAACGGCGTTGACGGCGCCGCCATGCCCGAGTTGCACCGAGATTTCGGCGGCGGACTTGTCCTGGGCATGAGCGGCGAACGGCAGCAGCAGAAGCAGCGTCAGGAGGCGAAACAAGGCAGGCATGGCGATTCTTTCAAATGGTTGGGACAACTTTCGTTGCAGCGGCAGGACTCTGGTTACAGGCGCAAGCATAACAAACCTGCGCTGCGATGGCTTGCAACCCATTCCCGCTGGGGAGACCACCGGCACCTGGGCAAGGAAATAGGCGGCGAGTTCCAGCATATGAGGAAACTGTTTGCCTGCCATCGGCCCAAACCCGAAGTATAGGAATTTGGAAAGCAGACCTTCCCGTCCGCTGCAACGACCCGTCAGGCGAGGTACAGAGAGCGCTACAGGGCGGCCATTGATTCGACCCAGCTAGCCGTTACGGCCCTCATCATATGCAGCCTTCGAAATTTCATCACCGTAGAGTAATGCATCATTGAACAGACGATTATCATGCGGTACGGGTTCACCTCCTTCTGGCTTGCCGTAGAACTTGCGATAGATTCTTTCGGACTTGTGGTCCCATCGGAACATAACGGTCTCAAGCGGATAGTCCACGAAGACATCCCGCTGAGCAAAGATTGCGCCTTTTTGAATCGGCATGGAATGATGCTCCTGATATTCGCGAGAGGAGAGTCCCTAAGTTGTGTTTACACGGACAGAATCGTCTCTATATTCCATCAATAGTACCGTGAAAGGAAATTGAGGGCAGATCAAATAGAACCCTCAGATCACCTTTTCTGCGCCCTCACCACCGGGAATCCCTGGCCGCTCAGGCTGGTAGTCGGATATTGCTTGTGCTTAAAAACCTGCTCGGCTAGTTCCGGGACTTGGCTGTCCACGTAGTTCACCAGCTCGTGGGTCTTCACATAGCCGTCCTTGTCACTGTCGGCCGCGCCTTTCAAGCCCTCGACCACGACCCAGGTGAATAGCCCGTGGCGCTTGTAGCCCTCCAGCGCCTCTTGCACTGAAGTCGAGGCCGAAATGATGGTCGATCCCACGGCCCGCGAGAGGATCTTGATCGCCGTGTCCTGGGCCATGCCGCGGGTGAGCATGGCCAACTGAATCGCCTCGCCGAGCTTGCCGGCGTTGCAGGTATCAATGAGAACAAGCTTCTTGGTCGCCGGGACGTTGGCAATGAGCGCTTTAAGATCGTCCTGACTCAACGCCGTCTGTTTGAGGATGTGGGTGGAGGTGGAGCCGACGTTGGAGGTAATCAGAAAATATTCCCCATCATCCACGGTGCCGTGCGAGGCGACGAAAAATACAAAGAGATCATTTGGCCGTATTTTTCCTGACATCTTCTTCAGGGTCTCGGTAATGGCGCCCTTGGTCGTCTGCAAGCGCGTTGTCAACTCGACGATATTTACGCTCTCGAATAGTCCCGGCGCGCGTTCGCGCAAGGTCGCGGCCACGAGCTTGGCGTCGGCGACCGGGTAATTGAGGGTGAGATTGGGGTTCTCGTACTCCTGGATGCCGATGATCAGCGCATGCAAGGAAGGCTTCGCCGTGGCAATCTTCGCCTCGATCTCCTGCGTGGCATCGGTGCTTTGCATCGAGTTGCCGGCGTTGAAGGCGATGGCCCGCACCGTGTTATTACCCGCGACCAGGCGCAACTTGTAGGAAAACACCTGTGCTTTGCTCTGAACTTCACTCACCGCCAGGTTGCGGGTGCGGTCGAGCACCACCGCCGACCCGTTCAGATACAAGCGCACATCGCCGATGCCACCCCCGTTATCTGTGACCTTCACCTTCACGGTCGTCTCATCCATGGATACCGAAGCCGGTGTTTCAACAATGGAAACCGAGGGGGCAGGCTTCACCGATCCAAGTGAAGCCAGTCCGGTAATCGGCTTGCCGGCCAAGGCTGCCATCACCACCTCGGGGCGATAGAACTTCTCGCGGTACTGATCCACGCCGTACGCACTACTACCAATGCGTACATTGAGATGTTTGTCGCCATTGGCGGAGGAATTGTAATAGCCTTCCGGCGTGATAACGACCCACTCGCCGTCTATGAAGCTAATGAATTGGGCGATTTCCTTGCCGGAACTGGCATCGTAAAGTTTCAGCGGTGCAAAAGATAAACGGCTACCATCTACCTTGTACTCCCGCGTTGTGCTGAGAAAAAGGCTCATTGGCAATTTGCCGTCTTTGTTGTAAGCAAAAGATAAAGCTTCCAGATATTCCTTTCCAACTTGCTCTTCGCCTCTGAAGACTTTTATCAGCTTGCCGTTTTTAATGTCCCACACTTCAGGATCACCGCATTCTCCGGTGAATGTAATTAAATATTTTTTATCTGACGAAATCGCTACCGCACCTTCGTGGCAGAGAATTGGTTTGTGCGCGCCGTAAGCCATCATCTCCAAGCCTGTTTTTACAGACAAGAGATTTAGGTTCCCATTTGCATCTCCTACCAAAATGTCCCCGTCGGGCGAAAAGGCAGCCGTCGTAACATTGTTCGCCGCAAATGTTTTTATCTCTGCACCGTTACGGGTATCCCAGACTTTAATTAAGCGCTTATTCTTCTCTTCCAGCATCGCCAATAAATACTTTCCATCGGGAGAAATCTCAACCCCATGAATTCTCCAGGCCGCCTTAAATGCAAACTTTCTATTCCCGTTCAAAACATCCCATATCTCGATGCTGTTAGTGTCTTCACCGGAAAAGCCGGCAAGGGCCGCAATCGTGCCGCCATTGGAAATAGCAACATATCTGGCGTATATATTTTTAACTTTTTTGGCATCTTTAACTCGTTCCCCGGTTTCAATATCCATTAGTGCGTCAGAATATGAATCCTCTGGATAAAGCAGCGGAAGATAGTAATGCCTGCTTCCGGGTGACATATTTGAAATGGAGACCATCCTTTTCAAGGTCTTTATCTCATTGCCGGATGAGATGTCCCAAATTCCAAGTCTTCTTTCCTGCAAAATTGACATCGTTTTCCCGTCACGGGAAATGACGGCAGAAATAACGTTGCCGGCAGCAGGTATTGAAAGGCGTCTTACTTCGTTACCATTAGCGACGTTCCATATTTTGACTTCTGCGCTCCCCGCCGAAAAAGCGTACCTTCCATCCGGTGAAAAACCAACGGGAACCGGCTTGAGCACCGGCTTATCCTGAGTGCCAAGCGTTCTTATTTCTCTACCCGAAGAAGCGTCCCAGAGCTTAACAATTACGTTTGATGCCAATAATATCGAGCCTGCTTCGGAAGCGGCAGATATGACATATCTTCCATCCGGCGAAAAACCAATCGAATTTATTGGCCCCGAATGTCCCATCTGCGCAAATATCTCCGGTTTTTCAGAAGCGGAGGCATATCCACAAGCCAATGCGAGCACAAACCAAAACAGCCGTATCGTGTTCTTCATTATTTTCCTTCCTGGTTGATCTGTTGGACGAAGCCGCTACGCGGAGAAGCCCAAGTTGTCGCTTATATGGCCGAAGGTGGCCGCCCGGCTACTTCACTTTAACTAATGGAAACCCCTGCCCGCTGGGCGAGACGACTGGATATTGGGGATGGTTGAAGACCTTCTCGGCGATCACCGGCACCTGGGCGTCGACATAGGCGGCAAGCTCCAGCGTGCTGACGAAACCGTCCTTGTCGAGGTCGGCCTTGCCCATTAGTCCCTCGGCGAGCACGTAGGTAAACAGGCCGTGCTTCTTGTAGCCTTCCAGCGCCTCCTGCGACGAGGTGCTGGCGGAAAGCACGGTCGATCCTACCGAACGCGCCAGTATCTTCATCGCCGTCGCATCGCTCATGCCGCGCGTCAGGAACGCCGCCTGCAAGGTATCGCCGAGCGCTCCGGCGTTGCAGGTGTCGATCACGATCAGTTTCTTGGTGGCGGGGATGTTGGCCATCAGTTCCTTCAGGTCGGCCTGGCTCAGGGCGTCCGCCTTGAGCCGGTCGGTCGAGATGGAGCCGACGTTGGAGGTGATGAGGAAGTACTCGCCCTCTTCCGCTGTGCCGTGGCTGGCGACGAAGAAGACGAACAGGTCTTCCGGGCCGACCTTCTGACGCATCCCTTGCAAGGTCTGGATCAGGCTGGCGCGGGTGGTTTCCTGCGGCGTGGTGAGGAGTTTGATGTCGACCGTCTGAAACAGCGAGCCGACATTTTGCCGGAGCGTCTCGGCGAAGAGTTTGGCGTCGGCAACCGGGAAGTTGAGTTTCAAACGCGGGTTCTTGAATTCCTGGATGCCGACCACCACGCCGTACAGCGACGGGCGTGACTTGGGCAGGCTGGCTTCGAGTTCAGCCAGCGCCGGGTTGCTTTGCATGCTGTTCTGGGCGTTGAAAGCGACGGCCTTGATGCGGTTCATGCCATTGACCAGCCGTAGCGTATAGGTCTGCACCACGCTGCCGCTGCCCGCCTTTTGCACGGCCAGGGTGCGCGATGCCTGCTGCACCACTGCCGCGCCGTTGAGGAACAGGCGCACGTCGCCGATGCCGCCGCCCGCGTCGGCAATCCGCAGCTTGACCTGAAGTTGCGGCTTGTTCGCGGTTGGAGGCACTTCGATCAGTTCCACCCGTGGCGCGGGCTTGACCTTGTCCAGCCGTGCCATCTGGCTCAGCGAGCCGCCGGACAGGGCAAGCTTGACCAAGTCGGGACGGTAGAACTTCTCGCGGTAGGCGCCGATGCCGAATACCTGATTGCCGAGGCGAACGTTGATGTTCTCTTCGGCTTTCTCGGAGGAGGCGTCGTAGTAGCCCTCGGGGGTGATGGTGATGGTCGAGCCGTCGTTGAAGGCGACGAAGCTGGCTTTCTGCTCGCCGCTGGCGACGTCCCACAGGCGCGTGGTCGTGTCGCTGCTTGCTGAAATCAGCTTGCGGCCGTCCGGCGAAAAAGCGATGCCGTTTACAGCGCCGTCGTGTCCGGTCAGGGTGCGCAGTTCTTTGCCACTGGGCATCTCCCTGAGCTTGATGGTCTTGTCCCGGTTGGCGGAAGCCAGCATGCGCCCGTCGGGAGAGAAGGCCAGGGCATAGGTAAAGCCGTCGACTCCAAGATACAGCGGGCGCCCGCTTTCCACGTCCCAAAGACGCAGGGCGATTCCTGCGGTTGCCAGCGTGCGTCCGTCCGGCGAGAAGGCAATAAGCGAAAAGATTTCACCGTAGGGGTCGTTGTTCAGGATGCGCAAGCTGCGTCCGCTATCCACCTCCCAGAAGCGGATGGTCTTGTCGCTGCTGGCGGAAATCAGGGTGCGGCCATCCGGCGAGAAGGCGACGCCGCTGACATTTTTGCTGTGTCCGGTCAGGGTGCGCAGTTCGCGTCCGCTGGCGATGTCCCAGAGCTTGACATTTTTGTCCAGGCTGGCGGAGGCGAGCGTCCTGCCGTCGGCAGAGACGGCGACGGCGTTGATGAGGTGCTCGTGGCCGGACAGCGTTTGCAGTTCGCGCCCGCTGGCGGTATCCCAGAGCTTAACCTTGAAGTCTTCTCCACCCGAGACGAGCAGGCGTCCGTCGGGAGAGTAAGCCAGCGCAGTGACTCCTTCGTGCACACCCTTGCCGTGGCCTTTGAGGACGTGTTTTACGCGCCCGCTCGCGGTTTCCCGGATGCGGATAATATTGTCTTCGCCGGCCGACGCCAGCGTCAGGCCGTCGGGCGCATAGGCAGTGGCTTTGACCGGTTTCGACTGTCCGCTGAACGCGCGCAATTCGCGTCCGCTGGCGGTGTCCCAGAGCCTGAGCATTTTATCGGCGCCGCCCGTGGCCACCGTGCGCCCATCCGGAGAGATGGCGAGGGACTTGATAAAATAACCCGTCTGTCGGTACAGCTCGGGTAACGATGCGCGCCGATCCTGGAGTTCACGCCCGCTCGCCACATCCCAAAACTTGACGGCATAGCCCAGTCCCCCGGTTGCCAACGTGCGCCCGTCCGGCATGAAGGCGAGCGCATAAATGCCGAATTGTTCGCCCACGGAGCGGATTTCGCGTCCGCTGGCAACATCCCAGAACCTGATTACGTAGTCGTCGCCGCTTGATGCCAGCGTGCGCCCATCGGGAGAAAAAGCGACGGTCAGGATGCCATGCATAGGGATGGCGTCCGGCTTATATGCGGCCAAGCTGCGCAATTCGCGCCCCGTACCCGTGTCCCAGAACCTGATGGTCAGGTCTACCCCTCCGGAAACCAGCGTACGGCCATCGGGAGAAAAGGCGATGGCGTTGATATTGCGGGTATGCCCGGTCAGTTTGCGCAACTCGTTGCCGCTGGCGACATCACACAGCCTGATGGTATGGTCGCTGCTGCTGGTGAAGGCAAGCAGGCGTCCATCCGGCGAGAAAACGACGGACACCGGCCAGCCTGTGCCATAGCCCTTCAAGGAACGGAGCTCGCGCCCGCTGTCCGCATCCCATAATTTGACGGTCCCGTCGCTGTCGCCCGAGGCGATGATGCGCCCGTCGGGAGAAACGGCGACCGAATGAACATCCTTGCCCGACTGGTTCATGGAGCGCAATTCGCGCCCACTGGCGATGTCCCAGAGCTTGACCGACTGGTCGCTGCTGCCCGTGACCAGCATGCGCCCGTTAGGTGTGAAGGCCACGGCGTTGACCGACGAGCTATGCCCCAACTGCACCGATATGTCGGCGGCGGATTTATCCTGGGCTTGCGCCGCGGATGAAAAGAACAGAAACAGCGAGAGGATGCGAATCAGGGCAGGCATGTTCGTTCTTTCAAATGGATGAGTTTGTTCCGCCCCGGGTTCTGACGGACATGACACAGCATAGCAAATCCGCGTCGGCAAGGCGCGGGGGCTTGATGCAGCGTTATCGGGCAAGGTAGCCGTGCTAGCAAGGATTTCTTACAAATCGCTCCGTCTCTGAAGCAGTTCATTTACAAAGATGGCGTCCAATGGAGCCTGTCGAATGAAGAAAAGGGGATAGCCATGAAAACGATCAAATGGATTACCTTGCTCCTGTTACTGGGCACAGTCGGGATCGGTAGCGCTTGGGCGGACCGGGGGAGAGGACATGCGCACCATAGCCGCGGACACTTCAGCGTGATGATCGGCGCAAATATGGGCCACTGGTTCCATCCTCCGCTGCATTATTACCCGCCCTATTATCCGCCGGTCGTGTTCGAGCGGGTTTCGCCGCCGGTTTATATAGAGCAGCAATCAACAACACCCGCGTCCCAGACGAACTATTGGTACTACTGCAATTCGTCCAGGGCCTACTACCCCTATGTGAAAGAGTGCCCCGGCGGCTGGCAGAAAGTCCTGCCGCAGCCTCCAGGTTAAGGGGGCCGAATGGCTATATTGACTACGTTTTCCGGGTTGCCGCTGCTCGCTGGATGCGCTTCCGTGCCAACCGACCACAGCATGATGACTGCCCGGCACGGGGTTCCGTCTATCCGCCACCTCCTCCAGGCAATCCACCGCCACCACCGCCAAGGGTCGAACAGCGTTGAGCCTTGCGTTGGGTTACAGCCCCAGCCGCCGCCAGATTTCCGTCGTCAATCCTGCCTGGTTCAGCGTGTAGAAGTGCAGCCCAGGGGCGCCGCTGGCGATCAGCCGCAGGCAGAGGTCGGTGACGATATCCAGGCCGAAGGCGCGGATCGAGGCGCTGTCGTCGCCGTAGCCTTCCAGCTTTTTCCGTATCCAGCGCGGTATTTCCGCGCCGCAGGTGTCGGAGAAGCGTGCCAGCTTCGAGTAGCTGCTGATGGGCATGATGCCCGGCACGATGGGTATGGTAATTTCCTTGCCAATCGCATCGCCAACAAAGCGGTCGTAGGCATCGGCATTATAGAAATACTGGGTGATGGCGGAATTCGCCCCGGCATCCACCTTGCGCTTGAAGTTGATGAGATCTTCTTCGGCGTTACGCGCCTGCGGATGCACCTCCGGATAGGCGGCGACCTCGATGTGAAAGCAATCGCCGGTTTCCTGGCGGATAAATTCGACCAGTTCGTTGGCGTAACGGAATTCTCCTGCCTGCGCCATGCCCGATGGCAGGTCGCCGCGCAGCGCGACAATGCGGCGGATGCCGGCATCGCGGTATTGACCGAGGATGGCGCGGATGCCATCTCGAGTGGAACCGATGCAAGACAGGTGCGGCGCGGCCTGATGGCCTTCTGCCTGAATTTCGAGCACCGTTTCCAGCGTCCGGTCACGCGTCGAGCCACCCGCGCCGAAGGTGCAGGAGAAAAACGCGGGCTTGAGCAGCGCCAGTTTCTGGCGCGTGGCACGCAGCTTTTCCACGCCTTCGGGCGTTTGCGGCGGGAAAAATTCGATGCTGAAATTCTTGTTCATAGAGGGTCCCTTGCGTATTTTCTAGTCATCCTCCAGCAACCGGAGCGTCGTCCCCGGCGGCCATTCCTGGGCTGCCTTGACGACCGGCCCGGTCGGGCCGAGCGTCCTACCGGCGGCGATCAGGCGCTGGGCGGTAGCTCTGGAAGGCGCCAAACCCAATTCCACCAGCAGCACATCGCTACGCACCCCCTGGCGCTGAACCGGAGTCTGCTCGACACCCGGCCGCGGCGCTGGCCGGGTGCTGCGGCGGTGGAAGGAGTTCATCGACATGGTTCGAACCGCGTGGGCAGCAAGCTGCCCACCCTACATCAATACCGATAGCTATCCGACTTGTACGGCCCTTGCTTGGGCACGCCGATGTAGGCGGCCTGCTGCTCGGTCAGTTCGGTCAGTTGGGCGTTGAGCTTCTTCAGTTGCAGCCGCGCCACCTTTTCGTCGAGATGCTTCGGCAGCGTATACACGCCTGTCGGATACTTGCCGGGGTTGGTGAATAGCTCGATCTGGGCGATGGTCTGGTTGGCGAACGAGGAGCTCATGACGTAGGACGGATGTCCCGTGGCGCAACCGAGATTCACCAGCCGGCCCTTGGCCAGCAGGATGATGCGTTTGCCATCAGGGAAGATCACATGGTCGACCTGCGGCTTGATTTCTTCCCACTGGTAACCTTCGATCGAGGCAACGTCGATCTCGTTGTCGAAGTGGCCGATATTGCAAACGATGGCCTGATTCTTCATCTTCGCCATGTGGTCATGGGTGATGACGTGGTAGTTGCCGGTGGCAGTGACGAAGATGTCGGCCTTGTCGGCAGCGTACTCCATGGTCACCACGCGGTAACCTTCCATCGATGCTTGCAGGGCGCAGATCGGGTCGATCTCGGTCACCCATACCTGCGCCGAAAGCGCGCGCAGCGCCTGCGCCGAGCCCTTGCCAACATCGCCATAGCCGGCGACGAGCGCGACCTTGCCCGCCACCATGACATCGGTGGCGCGTTTGATGCCGTCCACCAGCGATTCGCGGCAGCCGTAGAGGTTGTCGAACTTGGATTTGGTGACGGAGTCGTTGACGTTGATCGCCGGGAACTTGAGTTCGCCGCGCTGGTGCATCTGGTAGAGACGATGCACGCCGGTGGTGGTTTCCTCGGTAACGCCCTTGATTTGCGCGAGCCGCGTCGAATACCACTTGCCATCCTGCGCCAGCTTGGCCTTGATCGCGGCAAACAGCACCCTCTCTTCCTCGCTGGTCGACTTGGCAAGAACGCTCGCGTCGGTTTCAGCACGGGCGCCCAAATGCAACAGCAGTGTTGCGTCGCCGCCATCGTCGAGAATCATGTTGCTAAAACCGCCATCCGCCCATTCGAAAATGCGGTGGGTGTAATCCCAGTATTCCGGAAGCGATTCGCCCTTGACGGCGAATACCGGCGTGCCGCCTGCGGCGATGGCGGCGGCGGCGTGATCCTGCGTCGAAAAAATGTTGCACGAAGCCCAGCGCACTTCAGCGCCAAGCGCCTTGAGCGTCTCGATCAACACGGCGGTCTGGATGGTCATGTGCAGCGAGCCGGTGATGCGCGCGCCCTTGAGCGGCTGCGCAGCCGCGAATTCCTCGCGGATGGCCATCAGGCCAGGCATCTCGGTTTCGGCGATGTGGATTTCCTTGCGGCCCCAATCGGCCAGGGAAAGGTCGGCGACTTTGAAGTCGGAAAATGGTTTAGCCACAGCGTTCTCCTATGCATGCGGCCGGGAGGGATGCCCACCTGTGCATCCGTGCCCGGCACGGGTTCAGGTGAGCGCGGTTCGGAAAATACCGAGCCTGGGGCAGGGATGCCTTGCAGCGCTCCTCGGAAGGTTTACATTATACAGAGCAGTTATCGACTGACAAAGCTGCTTGCAGTCATAGCGCTCACTACGCAGATTGACTTAAGGAACCTCTGATCAAGTCATTCCCGCGGAAGCGGGAATCCAGTAACCTATTGAAATGATGTCCCTGCATTCCCTCCGGTCAGATTCCCGCTTCCGCGGGAATGACGGCATGGGGACTTGTTCAGACCTTCCTTAATGCTTATAGCGAGTCGGGTCGGCAATTCCGGCAGCTTCAAAACCGCTGCGGCGCAGCCTGCACGAATCGCAGATACCGCAGGCGCGGCCTTCGGCATCTGCCTGGTAACAGGAAACGGTGAGCGCATAGTCGACACCTAATGCCGTGCCACAGCGGATGATCTCGGCCTTGGAAAGCTCGATCAGCGGGACGTGTAAGCGTAACGAACGGCCCTCGACAGCGGCCTTGGTAGCGAGATTGGCCATGGTCTCGAAGGCGCGAATGAACTCCGGGCGACAATCCGGATAGCCGGAATAATCGACGGCATTGACGCCGACAAAAATGTCGGCGGCTCCCAGCACCTCGGCCCAGGCCAGCGCCAAAGAGAGCATGATGGTATTGCGCGCCGGCACGTAGGTAACAGGGATACCGGGTTGGACGCCGCCGATCGGCACAGCGATGGAACTGTCGGTCAATGCCGAGCCACCGAACTGATCCAGATCCAGCCGCAAGGTGCGATGCTGGCTCGCGCCCAGGCTGGCAGCGACCCTGGCCGCTGCTTCCAGTTCGGCACGATGGCGCTGGCCGTAATCGAGTGAGAGGCAGTGGCAGGCAAAACCGTCCTTGCGCGCTAGCGCCAGCAGGGTGGCGGAATCCAGCCCGCCGGAAAGCAAGATCACGGCTGGGTGCGGGGGTTCAGTCGATTTTGTGCTGCTGACTGCAATGGAATCGACACCACGCGCAGCCGTTCTCTCTTGATTCATGATGCAACGAAAATGTAACAAGCTTTTAATATCGCCATTTTAGGCCATGGTGAAACAGGTTTCCTTGACATTTCCACAGCTAGCTATATATTTCCTATAACCGGATGCGAATATTGTTTTCTTGTCTGCATGCAGTTCATGTGAATTAAAAAACGATATTTTGCCGGTAATGTAAGAGTGCGGACAAAACCTGCACTTTTATGGGGTACGAACCAGAAGTCCATATTCGGACGTTTGGGTCGTATTGATAATCCACGCAAGGAAAACATCTTTGCGTATATAGGGATGAATAAAATGGGATACGTTATTATCTCTGGCCGTAGTGGGGCAGGGAAAACCGGGTTCCCCGGACCAACCCCAGCTTTAACCTGCATGAACGAAAGCAAATACAGCGACGATCCGATTGGAGCAGCCGAAATAAAAGACCATCGTGAGAATTGCTTTAATTACAAGAAGGAAGAACTCGTAACAAAAAGTTCTCCCCAGACGGATTGGGAGAAACGCATGGCCAAGATCGAAGCATTCTTGCACTTGGGACATTTGCATTAAGGCAGCGCGCTTGGAGCGTCAGAAACCAGCCCCGCGAGGGGCTGAGTCGTTTCTGTAGGGCTGATTCTGGCCACGGGGCATGTCATTTTCGCCGCTCGCTTCCCCACAACAGCTTGTGCAGCTGCATCTGAAAGCGCACCGGTAGCCGATCGCGCAATATCCATTCGGCCAGTTGCCCTGGCTCCAGTTGGCCGGATACCGGCGAAAACAATACCGGGCAAAGTTTATCCAGATTCTTTTCCTTAAGTACGGCTTTCGCCCATGCATAATCGGCTGCCGAAGCTAGCACGCACTTGATTTCGTCATGCGGCGTCAAGCTGGCAAGATTTATCCAGCGGTTCCTGTCGGCTTCGCCAGAGCTTGGGGCTTTCAAGTCCATGATCTTGGCTACGCGCGAATCGACACCGGAGATGTCGAACGCGCCACTGGTTTCGAGGGAAACCGAATAGTCGGCATCGCACAGCGCGGTTAGAAACGGCAAGCAGGCTTGTTGCGCCAGCGGTTCGCCACCGGTAACGCAAACGGTTTTGCAGTCACCCCCGATGCGGGATACGCTTTCCATTACCCCGTCCAAGGTCATCTCGCTGCCGCCGGAATAGGCGTATTCGGTATCGCACCATGTGCAGCGCAACGGACAGCCAGTCAAACGGACAAATACGGTGGGCAGACCGATACGAGTCGATTCGCCTTGCAGGGAATAAAAAATTTCGCTGATGCGCAGCGTGTCGGCGGACCCAGTCACCGCAACCAAACTGTCACTTTTTCTTGAGGCGCAGCTTTGCGGTCTTTGCCGCATTACTGTCGGGGTATTGCTCGATGAGCGCTTTCAGAGTCTTCCTGGCTCCCTTGCCATCGCCGGCATCCTGCTGACTGTTGGCCTGATTGAGGCGCGCATCGGCCGCCTTGGCATCGTTTGGCCAGGTGTTCGCTACCTTGGCGAACAACTCGGTCGCCTTGGCATATTCTCGCAACTGGTACTGGGCAGAGGCCGCCCAATAATAGGCGTTGGGCAACATGGCGCTGGAAGGATAGTTCTTGATGAAACCTTGCAGGGCAGAAAGCGCATCCTTGTAGTTTGCGCCTTTGAACAGGGTCAGCGCCGCTTCGTAGTCACGCGTCTCTGCGGCGGCCGGATCGGCGGTTGCAGCAACGGCGGCAGGCTTGCCATCGGCCAGAGCGGGCGGCTCCAATTTGCGCAGCCGATTGTCGAGGTCAATGTAGAAATCCCTCTGGCGCTTCTGTGTGGTTTCCAATTCGTAAGTAATTACTTCAATCTGGCCCCTCAGCTTGGCTAGCTCGGCCTTGATCAATTCAGCCTGATTGGCAAACCCTATCTGGTTACGCGTAGCAGTTTCAACCCGCGTCGATAATTCGACAAATTCGCCGCGAAGTTTCTCGATGCGTTCACGCGCCTCCTCATCGTCGAACACCCCTGCATTTACCGGGAAAGAAGCAAAGGCAATGAAACCCATTGCCACACAACCGGACAAGGCCTGTGTCAGGCGCTTCACGGCTTAAAACTCTCCTGAATAAAGCATGTCGCTGCGCCGGTTTTCGGCCCAGGCTGCCTCGTCATGGCCGGAATTGCGCGGCTTTTCCTTGCCAAGGCTGACCGATTCGATCTGCTCTTCCTTTGCTCCAAGCAGCAGCAGCGTTTTCTTCACGGCTTCGGCTCTCTTCTGACCGAGAGCCACGTTGTACTCGCGGCTGCCGCGCTCATCGGTATTGCCTTGCACCAGCATCTTGATTTTCGGGTTCACCACCAGGAAACGGGCGTGTGCTTCCAGCAACGTCCTGAACTCATCCTTGACGATGAAACTGTCGTAATCGAAAAACACGCTGCGTTTGAAGAGAACGCTCTTCGGATCTTTCAACGCGGCGAGGCTGTATTCGTCGACCTTTTCCGGCGTTACTGGCGGCGTGTAAACCTTGACCGCGCCGGGAGTGCGATCCTCGATGGGCGCGCCGGTCTGTTCCGGGGCAGGGGGCTGGGAGCCGCAAGCGGAAAGCATTATTGCGGCGGCGGTGGCTAACAACAGGTTACGCATGATCAAGCTCCATTCGGTTCAATGCGTTGCGATGGCAACAAAGCGTTATTTCGACGATTATCGGTTGGATTGGTTCCATTCCTCGATGGGAATCTATTTGGCGTATGGCCCCCATGCGGGCTCGCGCACGTCGGCAGCCTGGACGGACAGTTTCTGCTTGACCCGGCCATCGGTCGAGACAGCGGCCAACACTCCCCGCCCGCCGATTTCGGTGGCATAGATGATCATTCTTCCGTTTGGCGCAAAGCTGGGAGATTCGTCCTTGACGGAATCGGTGAGAATCTGCGTCTGCTTGCTGGCAAGATCCATCAGCGACAACTGGAACCTGCCGTTGGCACGCGCAATGAAGGCCATCGACTTGCCATCGGGGGACAACCGTGGCGTGACATTGTAATTTCCCTCGTAGGTGACGCGCTGGACTTCTCCGCCGGTCACGGGAATCCGATAAATCTGCGGACTGCCGCCACGGTCGGAGGTAAAATAGATGAACTGGCCATCCGGGGAAAACCTGGGTTCAGTATCGATCCCGGAAGAACTGGCGAGGCGCGCCACGCCTGAACCATCGGCATTGGCCAGGTAGATTTGCGAGCCGCCGTCCTTGGTCAACACCAGCGCCAGCTTGTTGCCGTCGGGCGACCAGGCCGGTGCCGAGTTGGAGCCCTTGAAATTGGCGGCGACATGGCGCTGCCCTGTAATCAGAGAATGCACGTAGACGACTGGTTTCTTTGCCTCAAACGAAACATAGGCCAGCTTTTTGCCATCCGGCGACCAGATCGGGGAAATGATCGGCTCACGCGAAGCCAGCGCCGTCTGCGCATTCATGCCATCGGCGTCAGCAATCTGCAATTCATAGCGCCCAGTGCTTTTTACGATGTAGGCGATGCGGGTCGAAAATATGCCGGACTCGCCAGTCAGTTTTTCATAGATCATGTCGCTGATGCGATGCGCCATGGTACGCAACTGCTGAGCGTGCCCCTTATAGGCCTGCCCACCGAGCACAGCTTGCTTTTGCACATCATGCAGGCGGAAACGCGCCTCATAGCTCACATCCCCGGCAGCGCCACTGGAAGCGATGCTGCCGGCGGCAAGCGCATCTGCGCCACGGCCCTTCCAATCAGCATAGGCAATGCTGGAGGTCTCGTCGAGCGAGGTTACGCCAGTGTCAATCAAACGGAACAGGCCGCTTCGATCAAGATCGGCGCGAATAACCGAAGTCAGCGCCTGGGCGACGATACGCTCGCCGGAAAAATCGGCAATGGCAACAGGTATCCGGTTGGCTCCAGCGCCTGTGATCTCAATGGAAAGCTGCGCCTGAGCGGTAATTGCCGTCAGGCTTATGACGGTAGCCGCAAATTTGCGGAAGGAATGAAATCTCATAATCTGTCGATTATACCGCTAGTCTTCCTACAGACGGAACTTCAGCCTTCCCGAGAACAAATCGTACCTGTCCAGTAGAAGGGTGGCATTCAATACCCCCTGCGTCGAATAGGTACAACAACTCCATTGCGTTGTAAAATTGCAACAAGCTGGCGCAAAAACAACCTTGCTATCATGTTTGTCACATTTTTGTCATCTAAAAATCCGATATTCGCATGTCAGTTCATGCGCTTGGGACAAGGGCTTCTCGGTTCTTGAGCAAGAGAGTGGAATGATGGCAAGAAACGCCCGGGTAGTGACCAACCACGTGGAGTCATTGAAGTCCGGACTATCAATCAAACAGGAGAAACATATATGCAAAAGAAACTCATTGCCTTGGCTGTTGCCAGCGCGTTCGCCGCGCCAGCTTTCGCGCAAAGCAACGTTACCGTGTCCGGTTTCATCAACGTGGGCTGGAAGCAGTCGCATACAAACAGAGACGGCGCAAAGACCGAGAACCGTATCGACGACAACCAGTCCCGTTTAATTTTCAGTGGTTCGGAAGATCTCGGCGGTGGCCTGAAGGCGATTTTCAATATTGAAAACCGTTTCACGGCTGACGTTCCTCCCCACCCCATCCTCACCAACCCCTCCCC
>Ga0074195_1001147_pt1 | contig 40120 bp, 34 predicted proteins | sample EPASupsiteHSE623_FD_64525 | JGI IMG/M metagenome (GOLD analysis project Ga0074195, IMG submission 64525) | Bioremediated contaminated groundwater from EPA Superfund site, New Mexico - Sample HSE6-23 | ecosystem: Environmental > Aquatic > Deep subsurface > Groundwater > Contaminated ...
CAGTGTAGATGCATTCAGCCATTTCAGGCAGGTATTATATTATATATGATATTTCATGATATCGGTATATTGGAGCAGGTACGGCATTCCTCCCCTCACCTAAAGGAGAGGGGTCTCCTGCCTGCTTACCTATGACATCTGCGCAGATCCTGCTTTGCCTGCCCGGATCAGTTTAAATTGCTTAAATACTTTTTAGACCATACCTTAAGTGGCTTATCCCTTAGGGTTACCCTTTCTCAGCCTTAATAGCTCCAGATGATCCTTCGAATCTATGATATGTATTGATTTACAAAATCCATTAATACACGATGTAGAATAACGACGTCTGTGATCATATTGACTCGCCGAATGTCGAAAATTCCATATAAATGCAGTGATTGTTCTCTCCAACTAGGAAAATCTTTTTCAACTAATACGATTACTACGGAGATTATGAGCAGATTTAAGACCCTGGCCATGGACGTTTTTGGGGCAGCCGCCATGCAGATATCTATCTGGCATTGGGAGATGCGAATGATCGCTCGATATGGTTTGGATTGGGGTTATAAGGAAAACTGGGAGTGGGCTTGAAGAAGAGCTGCAGATTGGGACGTGGTCTGCTGCATGGAGGCCAAAGGCCCGGGTGAATGGTAATCTTCATCTCACTTACTGGATATACATTTCCTAGTGCTCGCCCCAGGGAAGCCTAAGGAATCATCACCTTTTCTCTGCTTGAGCATATATTCGCCCGTCTCTGATTCGATAATAGAGATCAAGGAATTATTATCTCCAAGCCTACATTTGATATAATTTATGAAGATATGGGCTCAGATCCTGTCGCGATGAGGCATATATCTATTGATATTCGGTGCTGAAATGATGCCATTTAGGTGCTCACATGCCAAACAGATTATTATAGACATACATATTGCCAAAGGCATTTGTCTGATACCACACATAGCTTTGATCTGAATTATAGAACCAGTTATTGTATATCCAGGCGCCCTGCTGAGGCACTCCCCTGATGACTATATTGCGATAATACGTCTCCATGAAGGTGTTGTGGTCGATCTTTATGGAAGTTCCAGCTACGCTCGTTCCATCATACCTGTCATGGCCTCCATGAACATCGAAGCTGTGGCCGCCGCCATCGTGCTCGAGGACAGTGTTATATTGGGCTGTGTAGATGTTCCCAGACGTCCCTCCTGAGGCTATGTGGTGGCGGTCGTAATCGAACAAGTTGCCCTGTATTGTTGCAACTGCGTCTCCGGCACCCAGGACCACTCCATACCCCCAGCCCCCTTTCTGGTTGTTGTGTATGTAGTTGTGAGCAATCTTAGAGCTCGTAGCTCCTCCAGCCACAACTATTCCTGCATGCGGGAAGTTGTATATCTCGCAATCATCCACAGTGAAACCCGGATACTTGGACCAGATTCCTCTGGCGTAGAGTGGCGTATCTGTGGCTCCGCTGGGTCCCTGGAGGCGTATGCCCGATACACGGACGTTTGCTCCATTTGCCCAAAACAGAGCACCGGATTCTGATAGGGTCTGATCGCTTGCAGTCGTGATATAGAGCAGAGCACCCTGCGAGCCGTCCTTGCCCCTGCCGCTGGCCAGGGTCACGCCGGCTGGAATCAGGATGTTCTTGCTGCCAGTCAGATCTATCCTGGCATCATCATCTATGTAGACGATCTGGCCTGATATGGCCTTTGCAAGAGCGCTCAGCAGTCCAGCCTTATCTCCTACAACATAGCTGGCATCTGATCTGGATACAACTTTTTTATATCCTGCTCCGCCGCCAATGGGATTTCCAGTGGGGTTGGGCCAGGATCCATATACCTCTGGCTGAGCCAGGTATAGCGACCCGTCTGTGCCCCGTACTGCTACCTCAAGAAGGCCATCACTATTTATGGCGGTGGGGTCGGAGGTAAGCCTGCCGCCTAGAGACCTCCAGCTCCCATTGGCATTCTCCCAAAGAGCTCCATCGCCTCCTCGCACATATACATGCACTATATTATCGCTATCTATTACGGGGACCGGATTTCCATTAAAGAGGCTGCCGCTGGACCCGGGGGATATATATCCTCCAAGGCTTGACCAGGTCGAAGCGCCGCCTGCAATATTGAGCGTATTTAACACCAGGGTCCCGTCACTTCCCCTGGCGTAGGTGTATATGGCTCTCTTGTTAGAGGAGATCGCCAGTGGTTTGGCATCAGAAGTAATTGTGCCGCCCAGGCTCTTCCAGGTCCCATCTATGTTATCCCATAGGGCGTCATCGCCACCTCTGACGAATGCATGCATTCTTCCCCTTGAGTCATACACCGCTTGAGGTGCAGATCTTATAGACCCGCCAAGAGATCTCCAGCTGCCTTGGTCATAAAACCAGGTCCCCCCCGTATCCAGGCTCTTTTGGACAAGATCGCCATCTTTGCCCTGGCAGACCAGGTTTAATATGGCAGTTCCTGGTGCCAGAACCGCGCTTGGGGCGGAGGCAATATTTCCGCCCAGGTTGTACCAGGTGCTCTTCAATGTAGTTGGGATCAGTACGTTATCCGAAACGGTATTATCCCCTTGTCGGGCCAGGACGTGAATCCGGCCCTTATCATCGCTGACTGCATAAGGATCTGAGGCGATCCTTCCTCCCAGCCCCATCCAGTCTCCGTCGAGGTTATCCCATAGGCTGTCATCCCCGCCTCTGGCAAAGATATGCCTCTGGCCAAGCGCGTCCCTCATCATGAATGGATTGGAGCTGATGTAACCGCCAAGGCTGGACCAGACCCAGGACCCGGGCATGGGGGCAAGCTCGCTGCTTTCGCTCTTTATATCCCCTTCGAGCTTGGCATAGATCACCTGGGGGCTCTCTGAGTCTGAGGCTGCAGAGGCATATATGCTGCCCTCTGCCATAGTCTCAGATCTGGCAGAATAATTATCAGATCTTTCGCCATCAGATGCGCTGGCGTAGACCAGAGTGTTTCCCCTGGCACTCAGATACTGGCTGACATCTGCTGGGCCAGAGACACTGGCGCTGATGCCAGATGAGAGGCTTCTATTGGATGAGGCATATGAGAAGGCATCAGACCCGGCAGAGGCTGCCCTGGCTGCAACATAAGCTTTTGAGTCCAGGCTCTCAGCATCAAATGAGCCCCTGGCATGGTCCATGCCCGAGGCTGCAGCAGCTATTGTGCCTCTAACTTTTCCTGCACCGTTCAGGCCGCCAGTGACCTTGATGCTTTTATCAGGCGATATGGCTTCGCCATTTATGTATCCTGCAGATGCCTCAATGCTCGATGATTGGATGGCGCTGAGCGCCTTCTCATTGACTGAGACCGCCTGTATAGAGGAGATTGTGCCGTCCATCGCCCCAGACCTCTGGGCTGTCACATTGGATCCGGTCCAGCCGTATGCTTCCATCTCAGATATGCCTGCAGCATACATGCTTTGGTCAAGGCTGGCAAAGGCGCCAGATACACAGGTGGATGCCGAGGATATCAGAGAGCCTGCTGAGGTTATATTGCTTGAGAGCACTGATTTTTCATTGAATGATGTGTGGATTATGCGGTTATTCCCACTGCCCACCAGGTATCTGCTGCTGGAGATGGCGCCATCTCCAAGGACTGCGCCGTCGACGAGGCGAGATGAGATGTCCAGATCATAGCTGGTGCTCATGCTTGGCTGGCCTTTGTTGCTTTCAAGCCCTATATTCAGAGATAGGGCATTGGCAGCCTGGACTGCAAGAATAATCATTAGAGTGATATAGACTGCCTTCGTTGCTGGTCCTCCTCTGCAGCTGCAATTCAAAACAAAACAGTTCTAACTTTTTCGCTAATGATATATGAATGTCTCGATTGCAGCGAGAGCTATTCTGAGAGGGATCAATGGATAAGAAGGTTCAATAGGGAAATGGGCTGAAGAGTGATATGGTATATTAAAAAAGCACTATTCGTAGAATCAAAAAGGCATTATCCGCAAAAAATAGCTTCCTAATCATGCGGATAAGAAAAAGCGGGTAGCATCTAAGCTAAAAGAGCAATGAAAGAATGGAGCACTAGAATGCTCCAATCTTCACAAAACTCTCAATGGCGCCTCCATAATTATGCAGGGCCAGAAGTGAATGCATCTTGCCATTTATAGCCAGGGAATAGTTAGGATCTATGCCCAGTGCCATATCATAACTGCTGATCGCTTCCTCATATCTTCCCAGCGATTCCAGAGCCAAGCCTTTTGCATTGTAGGCTGCCTTATAATTGGGGTCAAGGGAGATTACCTGATCATACAGCCTCATTGCCTCCTCTGGCAAGCTCTGAGCCATGAGCGCTACTCCTTTCCTATAGATGGCATCCTTATAGCTGGGGTCCAGGGATGTTGCATTATCTAATGCTTTAGCGGATTCGCTAAACCGTCCCAAATGCAGAAGGTAGCTTCCCTCTCTGAGCCAGTTGGATTTGCTCTTTGGGTCCAGGCTGGTAGCTGTAGAGATCATGGCCTGTGCATTGGCATAATCTTTCAGCGCTGCATAGACATCTGACTTGCCCACATACGCTGCAGTTGAGTTGGGGGCGAGCATTAGGGTCGCATCATAGGATGCCAGAGACTCGTTATACTGCTTGAGCGTCTTTTGGACGGTGGCCTTCTGGAGCCAGGCGTCTACATAGCTCACATCGAGCGCTATGGCCCTATCAGTGGAGTTGATGGCATCGCCATACATCTTCAATGATGTGAGGTATGATCCCTCCTTATACCAGTAGAGCTTATTTGAGGGGTCCAGCTCAATTGCTTTTGACATCGATGCAGATGCATTCGAGTAATTCTTCAAGGCAAAATATGCCTCTGCCATTCCAGCATATGCTGCAGGAGAGTTCGGGTTTAAGTCAATGGCCGCGCTATAGGATGTCAGAGACTCGTTATTGAACTTCAATGCCCTTTGAGCATCCCCTCTGTGAACCCATATATCTGCATAACTCCCGTCCAGAGCTACAGCCCTGTCGAAGTATGCAAGAGCTCCGGTATAGTTCTTCTCTGAATATAGCTGGCTGCCCTGCTGGTCCAGATAGACGCTGTTCTCAGCCATATCCTGTGCAAGGCAGACAGAAAATAGCGCAGATATACATATTAATGCTACAATTGATTTCACTTCATTGCCTCCGATTATTGTTATAGCCTTTTTCTATAATGCTGTTCAAAACCTTAAAAACTTAAAAAGTATGAATCAAAGTCCCAGGCCCTAGAGGACTGTCACGCATTTGGCCAGGTTCCTGGGCATGTCTGGGTCTAGCCCCTTCAAGATGGCCAGCTCATATGCCAGAATTTGCATGGGTATTGCCTGGATTATGGGGTTTAGATATCCTGACTCGGGGACCTTGATCCAGTAATCAAAGATTGGGTCGTTTCTTCCTGATATGCCTATGATGAAACCGCCCCTGGCCTTGACCTCCTGGGCATTGGAGATGATCTTGTCCTCGTTATCCTTGCCAACGAAGACGAAGACTGGAGTGCCTTTCTCTATGAGCGCCAGAGGGCCGTGCTTGAGCTCTCCACCGGCAAAGGCCTCGGTATGTATGTAGGAGACCTCTTTGATCTTTAGAGCTGCCTCCATGGCTGTGGCGTACTGCAGGCCCCTGCCTATGGTGTACATGTGCTCCTTGTCAGCCAGCTCCTCGGCCAGATCCCTCAGGTGACCTCTCATGGATTTTGATGTGAGGTTGTAGATGTCCAGGTAAAGACCCTTGATCCTCCTGATGCATGATTCCCGCTTTCCGGCCAGTGCGCAGGCCAGCAGTGACATGAGCACAACCTGGGAGGTATAGGTCTTGGTTGAGAGGACGCAGATCTCTGGACCGGAGTTCATCATAAGGAGATCGTCTCCTTCTCTGGTCAGAGACGAGCCCATGACGTTTGTAATGCCAATGACCTTGCTCCTCCTCTTCTGTGCGGTCTTGACTGCATCCAGAATGTCGGCTGTCTCTCCGGACTGGGATATGGCAAAGACCAGGGTCTTGTCGGTGAGGAAATGCTCATAGTTCTCGAACTCTGACGCCCGGGCCAGGTTGACGTGGACCCCGGCCAGCTTTGAGAAGAGGTATGATCCGGCAAGGCAGGCGTGGTAGCTTGAGCCGCAGCCGACGAAGAAGACTCCATATCCGTTCTCGACCTCTTCCACTATCCTGTTTATGACGGACTCATCCTGCTGTATGGCCTTCTCAACTGTATCGGCCTGCTCGGCTATCTCCTTTAACATGAAGTGCTCGAACTCGCCCCTCTTGGCCTGCTCCATGTCCCATTCAACAGTGTTTACAGCCCTGGAGACCTCCCCCTCCAGGAGGTTGTAGGACCTGATCCCCTCTTTCCTGGCCACGACCACATCGTAGTTTTGAAGGTAGATCACATTCTTAGTCCACTCCAGAAGTGCTGAGACATCTGAGGCGAAGATCACGCTCTCATCAGTCAGGCCAAGAACCAGGGGCGAGTCCTTTCTGACTGCCACTATCCTGTCCTCGCCTTCGGATATGGCGAGGGCTGCAAAGCTTCCCTTGAGCCTCTTGAATGAGTCGATGCAGGCCTCCTCAAAGCATCCTCCAAGCCTCGACTCTGAAGCAGGCCTCTGCTCTGGCGATTCTAGATAGTCCTCTATGAGGTGAGCTATGACCTCTGAGTCAGTGTCGCTTGCAAACTTATGCCCCTTTGACTCCAGCTCAGTCCTCAGCTCTCTGTAATTCTCTATTATGCCGTTGTGAACTATAGCTATCTTGTCCTTGCAGTCTAGATGGGGATGAGCATTGACCTTGGAAACCGAGCCGTGAGTAGCCCACCTGGTATGTCCAATGCCAATGCTTCCCTCAAGGTTATCCAAGTCCATCTCCTGGACTGCTGCATTTATCTTTCCTACGCCCTTGGCAACCCTCAGGGAGCCGCAGACAGTAGCCATACCTACAGAATCGTATCCCCTGTACTCCAGGTTCTTTAGCCCTTTGAGCAGCACTGGAGACGCATCCTCAGATCCGATGTAACCTATTATTCCGCACATTATTTTTTCCCCCATTAATGTATCCGAGAATCGCCAAATAGTTGCTATTGTAGCGATTCTCCCATGTTTCAGCTCATTGCAGATTGGCATCGCCCAAGAGGGCGAACTAGCGGCAGTTTAGCTAAAATACCGATGCTTAATCCAAACTGCAACGGCGCATTCGCAGTTTGCTTCAGGATTTGTAATAAAATAAATTTTAGATAATATTATTGAGTATTTGCTTTGTTTTCCAGGTTTTCATCTGGGATGCTATCTTTATAAATTGATAATAATTCCAGCGAAAAGGTGGATGTGATAGCTACGTGACCATTTTAGGGATGATCTCCATTCCAGTAGCCGGATGCAATTTTGTTAACAGATTTAATATGCAATTTCCAAATAATCTCCAGTCACTCATGCCCTTCCAATACCCAGGCTTCAGTTCATCCCCTCTGTACTCGTTCCTAGTTTTGCTCGAATGATATAGTTGATCTTTCTCGTGATTAGCTTCACCACCTTAATCTATATTTTTATCCACCCCTCTCTTTTAGCTGTTACCACTATTGCTGATCCAACAACGATATATGTAATTAACCAAGCCCAACCTACGCCAATTATACCTAGCTTTAAGATACCGATATAACTTAAACACATAAGCAATATGGATCTGAAAATATTAAATTTAACAACGCTTTCGGCTTTCATTCTTACGTTTTGAATTGCTGTAAATAAGGAGCATAATGTATAAAAAAGGCTAGATATGGCAAATAATTTTAAGAGCCCCAATGCATCCACGTAATCCTTTCCCACTATATTCAAAAGCGAACCACCTGCGAAGTAAAGGATTAAAACCCCGGGAATTAACAATGAGCAAATTGTTTTTAAAGCCTTGATCGTACTTGTCTTTAGGCTCTCTCCATAGCATCCTTCTACGAAGACGGATGTGCTTATTGAATCAGGAATAAGTATAAGCACACTTCCAATTGCATAGGCTAAATAGTACTTTGCAGCTTCCGCTTCTCCCAACATGTTCAAAACCATTATCGGCAAAAGCAATATTGGCGCAGACGATAAGAGGTTGGCTATATAATTTCTTGATGTAAATTTAAACGATTCCTTTAAAAATTGTTTATCTATTAGAAAATTAAATGATAAACTTTTGCCCAATAGTATAAATCCAAATAAAGATGCTAATATAAATGCAAGTCCTATTGATCCGAATACGCCCATATATCCCAGAAATACTAGGGGAATTAGGAGAAAGACCCTCAATAAAAGAAATATATTCTGATAAAAATAATTTTCGGCTTCTCTTAATGTGATGAAGGCAAGCCCCGTCATTACAGCTATTGAATTCATAACCGAAAAGAGAAGAAATATCACAATATATGCGTGGTTATTAATAAGATACTTGCTCTGAGGCAGGAATGCTGAGATAGCAATGTATATTACTCCAAAAACTAGAGATGCTATAGTAGTTATTGTTACGCATGTGTTATATACAGTCTCCTTTTTGTATATTGGCAAAAATCGTATTATGGATACATCGCATCCTAGCCTGGAAATAAGGAGCACCAGGGTTAACGAGGAGTTCAGAGTCGTTGCTACTCCGACATCTTCCAACGAGTACAGCCTTGCAGCCATTATCCAAAAAAAGAATCCGCATAGGACGTTCAGCGCTCTGCTCGAGATTAGGAAAAAGGATTCCCTATATAGGGGGTCACTGAGCTTTCTATAAAGTATCCTTAAGTCTACTGATACATGTTCCATATAATTATCCTTTTTTTAATTGACATCTATCAAACAATTCTAAGAACTTAGGCAACCTTTGATATTATACCACATCCCGCGTGAGGAAATACTTAGTCATCTTTTCTTTTGCAAGTTAATAATCTGAATATTTCAATATTAATCGCAAATTCTTGATAATTGTCACGGCGTTTTTCACCTCTTTTTGGCGATTTGCTTCCTTCAATCATTTCGGCCTTGTTGTACCAGGCCTATTTCAAATCCTCCGTTCGTATATAAACGATTTACTGTCCCATCATTACTATATTTTTTAAAGTCTTCTTCTGTGAATTTGCCAATGGATCCCCATAATTCCGAATACACTGATCTGTCATAATCGGTTGTTATGGTATAACAACTCGTGGAAATATTCCCTCCTAATGTGCTATTAAACTGATAGCCAAAATGATCGGGGATATATGCATTCACTTTATCAACCGATTTTGTGGATATATCTGTTCTTGATTCTTGCCATTTATATCCCATAATTAAATCAGCAAACCTATATGTAATACTTAGGATTTCCCTTGTCTTAACATCCCTATCTTTATTAGAAAATAGCCACGTCATTCCATTAACTTCGGTCTGGGTAATTTGGCTGTTTGGCTGATCTATGTAGGGAGAAGGGTATAAGCTGAATATACCTATGATTGTCGGGATAATTATCAAAATTATACATATAGCTATAGCTATATATTGGCCATATCTTGTTGCGTTTTTTCGATTTGTTAATTTAAAAATAGAATAGCCTGCAAGGGATGGTGTTAAAGTCATGATAAAATTTAGATTTAATACCCGATAAGGGTCATGGATGTGGTAGCTAATAAAGAACATTACTGATAATAATATCCCACATATATACCATACGCCCATATATAACAAGTTCTTACACTTAGATTCATCAGATTTTGATTGCACAAAAAGCATTATTATAGCAATTGATGATAGAATAATGTAAATTAGATCATCACCCAGCATCCTAAAGACAAGCATTATTATATCAAATATGCTTAGTCCTAGTTTATCCAAGATGCCTACTACTTGCGTTGTCTGAGATAAATAACTAGCCTCACCACTTAACCAGCCAAATAGATATCTTAAGCTACCTCTTAGGTAGGAAAAAGAAAATATCCAAATAGTAAAAGATATAATTGATAATAGAACTATATTAAAAGATGATCCTTTCTTATCGTTAGTTGAGGTCTTTCTTTCAATGGCTTGATTAACCATCTTCGAGATTGCTAATACTATAAAAAAGAATATGACCATTAGAGCGGTAATGGGGTGGTAGAAAGGATATAAAAGAACTACTATAACCATTATTATTTTAAATTCTGGCGCAGGATTGCCAGAGGATTTTATATATAAATAATATAATAATGGCAATGTTAACACTGATAAGAGATGCGGGTACATGTTAGTTTGAAATAAGCAAAAAAATATAACGACGCTCGCTTCCGTAGCTATCAGATAATATCTTTTATCATTAAATAATGATTTCGATAAGCAATATATAAACATCATATAAAATATCGAATAAATTACGCTTATATACCTCGATATTAGGATATAACTTACATTTGTTAATACTGATAGTTGAGCTAATATTATATGCGAAACTGGATAGAAATCATTGTAGGGAGTATATCCGTGGGAGATAATTTCTTTTGTTATTCCTAGGTGGGTCATGATATCCCCTCTCCCGTATATATAATATCCCCTAAATACAGATACGGATAAGATCACAAAATTGGCCATGATTAATATTAAAAATCCTATCATCCAAAAATTATTACTAATTCTTTTAACGCTACTAAGCGGGCTAGCCCTATATATAAATGATCCTTCAGTAATTATTATAATTCCGCCGATGATACTTAAAACTAAGAATATCCAAACTAAAGGATTTATAACATTATAAATCGATAGTTCATAACTAGATGCTTCTGAGTTTGCTAACATATATAATGAAGCAAAGATCAATAGCATAGAACTAATAGCAATTAGTTTAATAATTTTTTGGTTATTCATGGCATTCAGGACTATATATTTTAACTTTTAATGCTTTCGAGCGCTGCTGCCTCTAAAGTTCAGCCCACACCGTTTAATCTTTTCCAGTCTTATGGGATCTAGAAAATCTTAAAGATCCCGTGAAAGATATGCGATCTGCTATCTGATGCTCGGCTATCTGGCGAATTGGAGCCTAATCGATTAGGTCTGATATCTTCAATAATCTATCATCAGATATCTCTTCTTATGAGCTTCTATAAGTTGGCAGTGTGCCGAATTTTCTATAAATTAAGATGAGACTTTTAGGGACATAGCTATATGGAGATCATTGATTAAAGACTCATGAGCTCTTGGAATAAGTCCTATTCATTTCTAGCCAAGAGGCAAACTGCTTAAGACCTTCCTCAATCGAGATAGCGGGTCTAAAATTAAATAGGTCATTCATTGCTTTCGGAGAAATAGAAAAAGAAATATACTCATTAGTGAACCCTTCACATTTAATAGATGGGCTATCTTTGCCAAATATTCTCGCTGCACTATGGACTAGTTCCTTTATAGATACTGGACATCCATTGCCGAAATCCACTACTATGTTTGGGTGTTTATTATCGTTCAAAACCCTTAAAATTCCATCAATGGCATCATCAATATACATAGCATCAATTAAATTACTTCCATCCCCATAAATTGTAAATCTATTAGCGTTTTTAAAGAAAAATTCATCAATTAACTTCGAGTAAATTTTTCTTGAAGGCTCATAAGGCCCATAAGCACCAAAAAAGCGCAATATTACATAACTATTGAATGTTTTCCTCTTGGATATATAGAACTTAACGTAATTTTCGGAAGCTAATTTAGATATGGCATAAGGAATTTGAGGTGATAGGGAAGAATCTATACCAACTTTGCCAGATAGGCCATCATATACGGCTCCTGATGACAAAAATATAAATTTATCTCCTTTAAAGAATTTCAAGACGTTGAGTAGACCAATAGTATTTGCTTGAAGATCAGAAAAAGGATCATTGACAGAATGAGGAATAGAGGTATTGGCTGCCAGGTATAGGCATGAATCGAAAAGATTTCCGACTTCCTTGGAGAGACTTTCTACCTCTTCCTCTATTGCAAGATCGCACTTAATTGCGGTCACATTATGTAAGTCATTGTGATTAATGAAATCTCGTATATCAGTATTCTTATAAATAGCGATTATTTCCCAGTCATCCGGGGCATGAATGAGGAAATTTTTACCGATGAATCCAGATGCACCTGGTACAAGGACTCTCATTTTCCATTACCCCCCAGATTTTTCACATACCATTTAACGGTCTGCGTCAATCCCTCCTCAAGACCTACTTGTGGCTTGAAATCGAGCAGATCCTTAGCCAGAGTAATATCGGCACAATGCCGCCTGACATCGCCAATTCTAGAAGATTTATAAATCGGCATGTTAGAATAACCCATCTGTTCAGAGATTATTTTAACAATATTATTTATCGTAGTCTCGACTCCACTTCCAATATTAATAACTTTTCCTCTTGTATTGTTATTTCTATATGCACTTACTAATGCATTTGCTGTATCTGTTACGTATAAGTAATCCCTCGTCTGCTCACCATCTCCAAATATAACAGGGCCCTTTCCTTCCAAGATCCTCCTAACGGTAGTTGGAATTATACCTGCATAAACTCTTTCATTCTGCCTGGGCCCATAGTTATTAAACGGTCGAATAATGCAAGCATCGACTTCAAAAGTTCTACAATAGGATAATACAACGTGGTCGCATGCTGCTTTGCTGGCTGCATACGGAGTAGTACAGTTCAGAGGATGGCTTTCCGCCATAGGAATGTCTATCGCAGTCCCATAAGCTTCTGAGGAGGAGCAATGTATTAATGTCTCAAAAGCACCCTCTCTGAGTAGCTCACATAAGTTGGTTGTAATAGCGTTATTTACCTCCAGGGTCCATCTAGGCTTAACTAGAGATGTGGGCAGTGGAATTACGGCTAAATTAAATACCGTATCAATATTTTCCTCTCTTAGAATCCTGCTAGTTTCTTCAAAGTCAGTAGCATTACTTTTTAGAATATGAATGCCATCAAGTCTTTCCTTAGCCGCATCAAGATTATCTTCTTTACCTAAGAAAAAATTATCCATAACAATAATTTCTTCAGGTTTTTCATCAATTAATCTATCTACAAGGTGACTACCTATAAATCCGCATCCACCGGTTACAAGAACTTTTTTATTTTTCAATGAATTCATGAGTGATACCTTCTCTATTATCTTAATGATTAAATCGCAGCTTGCTGCTGGAAGAAGCATGCAAGCATAAAATAAAGTTGCCAATGTTGTAAATCGCCATCCATCACAGGTTTGTGATGATGTGTTTGTAAGCTAGTCAAATAGCTTATAATGACTAACCGCAGGGATTAGATTCAGGCAATCTGCGCTGCCTTGTATGCCCTGCCGCTTACAGAAGGGTGTGATGCCGCTCGTTTAACTGAAACTTAAAGTTAAACTGAGTGTCTGGGCGTAATTTGAGATCTCGGTAACTTGTAGGATAATTCTCGATAAACCAAACCATGAATTGGTTTATATCTATCTTATCATTCAGCATCCGATTAATATTAATGATTCTATTTGCTCTAATCTCCGAATTGTCATCTTTAAGATAAGCAATCCCTTTTTCAAGTGCCTTGAGTTCTCCCTCCTTGGGATTAGAATATATATCCATTAATCCATATGTCTCTTCATCATATAGATGCCCGGGAACTATTGAAGAGATATAAATAGAGGGCGTGCCTAATATTGCTGCCTCTGATGCTGTAGAAGCCCCATCACCCATGACTAAACTAGCGTAATATAAAATATCTAATAATTTTTCTGGAGATATTCGTAACCTGTATTTATCTAGATCTTTTTCTAGTGCTCCTTCCGAGGAGATAAATACTGGACATACCTTTTCTAACTCTTCGACGAATTTCTTCTTAGCTCTAATTCCCTTCCCACCAATATCATGCGTTGCCTTCCAAGCTACAAATCGTAAAATGGCAAATTTTTCTCCATTTTTGAGGCCGATTTCTTCCAAAACCTTCGGGTCCGGATTAAAGTAATTTGGATGTAAATAAGCAAGTTCATAATAGCTATTATAGCGAATATGTTTTTTGCCTAAATCTCTTTTGAAGTAGGATGGAGTTAAAGCAACATCCATAAAGGGAGAATAAAGAAGATGTTGCTCTTGTTCGTGCTCGTTACTTCTAAAATTAATATACGGTTTATTAAACAACTTAGATACGTGAGCGGCTCTTATGGATCCAAATCCTATAAACATATCAGCATTAAAATCTTTGACTGCTTTATACATTTGGTAATCCAATAGTGGAAGATTTTTAAGCTTTTCAAATATAGAGGTACCATACCCTCCTAAATATTTATATTTGAAGCCATATGAATCTAATAAATAGGTTGATACTTCTTTTGAAGAGGCGGTAATTAAAAGTTCATGCCCTCTTGATTCCATAATTCTAATAAAGTTTTTAAAAAAATGAACGTGAACTGGATGATTTATATCGACAACAAGTCTCATGGTTGAACTTCTCCTAATGTAGATGTATGGGTGAATGATCATCGGCCCATCTGGAATATCTAGTTGAAACAAATAGAACTTTCATATATATTTTCCTCACATATTAGCGGTATAATTTGCATTTGATAAAATGTTCAGATTATCTGACTCACTTACCTGCATGTCGAAAAGCATTGCAAAGAACAAGGATTGTAACCCGATAATTAAAAGTAGTAATGATAGCACACCGTTTACAAATAATGATTCTCCCAGAATAAACGTGAAATACAACGAATAAGCAAAGCCTAAAAGGCTAATTGGGGTTAACAATATGCCGAAAATATAAAACAATACTAGCGGATGGAAGTTAAGCCAGATATATTTTGTCTTTAGCCTCCAGAAGAAATCAGTAAACAATAGCCAAGATACTTTAAATATATATCTACTATATTTTATTTTAGATTTTTCAGTGCCATATCTAGCAGGCATAATAATATCTTGGACATTGAAGCCAAACACGTTTAGCTTTACTAGGATATCATTACAATATCCGTACCATGAGTATATTGAATCCGGATTTATTCTTTCCAAAGCTCTCGTAGATATTGCAGTATATCCATTTTGAGGGTCCATTATCTGCCAATAACCAGATGCCATCTTGGTGAGAAAAGTTAAAATCGTATTCCCAAAAGATCTCCACTTGCTCATACCCTTTCTAAATTCAGCATTTAATAGCCTGTTCCCCTTAGTATAGTCTGCAGATCCATCCACTATTGGGTTGAGCAATGCAGGCAAGTGCTTTGGGTCCATCTGGTTATCACCGGCCATCACTGCAGCAATGTCTACACCATCCTCCATGGCCTTCTTATAGCCGGTGATGATAGCGGCCCCGACACCCTTGTTCTTCTCATGACTTATACATGTGACCCGAGGATCGTTCTTTGCAAACACCTGTGTGATCTCGGCAGTTTTATCCTTAGAGCAGTCATCGATAACATAAACTCGATCCACATACTTAGGGATCGACCTCAGGGTATCCCCTATCAGTCGCTCCTCATTAAAAGCAGGAATCACAATTCCGATTGTCTTATTCTTATAACACACTTCTCTTCACCCCTATTAAGCCACGCTAACCAGAACTTTATTCCACTCAAAGCTCATATCAAAGCAGTTGAAGACTAAATCGGCATCCTTTGGATCTAAGCCCTTAAGGCCAAGACCTTCGATCTCGATCTTAGAGAATAGCTCATCCCATACCGATACATTCAATCCTTTTTCCATCAGCAACTCGGCAAGGGCTAAGTTCCTGCTGTGGTAATGTCCCTTGACTCCATCTCTATAGCTTATTCCAGTCAGGCATATCCTGACATCCTTCAACGGCTTATCGATCTTCAGGCACCCCAGGATTATTCTCTCTTCCCAGTACTGGATCATCTCATCGTTGAGCTCCCTGGCAGCTCTGAGCAGTTTGGCAGAGCTGAACCCTTCCCGCTTTTCCATCTCCTTGATCAGGAACCATGGATAAACTGGGATGCAATGCCCACCAACGCCGGTTGATGGCAGATGTATATGACAGTACTGATGGTTTGCATGCTGCCTGGCCTCCAGGAAATCTATGCCCAGGTCATTTGCTATCTTGAAGAGCTCATTTGCGAGGCCGATATTGACATCCCTGTAGCATCCCTCTATTATCTTGATGAACTCAGCAACTCTGGCAGATGAGACCATGTGCATGTTGGGAATGAATTGTCTGTAAGTATCATATGCCATAAGTCCGCTCTCCTCATTCACGCCGCCCACGATCTTTGGAAACTCCCTGAGCCTGGATATGCTCACGCCAGTCATTATTCTCTCTGGAGAATGCGCCAGATAGAACTCGCCAAGATGGAGACCGCTCTCTTCTTCAAGCCATCCTCTTATGAGGTTCTCTGTTGTGCCTGGAGGAACTGTCGTTTCAAGCACCACCAGGTCTCCTACCTTCAATATCTTGCCAAGGCTCCTAAAGGCGCTCTCCAGAATCCTGAAGTCAGGGTTATAGCTATCATCTATGAATAGCGGGACAATAACAATGAATGTCTTAAAGTCTCTGACATCCTCATAGCGGGATGTCGCTTTAAGGCTCTTTCCACCGTTCTTTTCTATCAGGGCATCAAGTCCATTCTCTTCTGGAATGGGATTCTTGCCGCTGTTGATAAGGCCACATTTGGCCTTATCTAAATCTACGCCTATTACCTCATGCCCGGAATCAGCTATTACAGACGCCAGAGGCAGCCCAGCCTTACCGAGGCCAATTACAGCGATCTGCGCCAAAATATCACCATTATAACTCGACAGCTTTTATGAAGTCGAAATAATTTATGCATAAAAAGGTTTAAATGGTTTAAGTGCGAGAAGTAATTAAGTCTGCCTCAGTTATGCCAGCCACCTGAGGCAGTCCTCTAGAGTATATCTTCAACCCATGGTTTTCTGCTATATTCAAATTGAGCACTGCCTGCTCTGGCGTTATGGGAAATTGGCGGCCCTTATCTACACAGTCCAGGAAGGTCTTCAGCTCTTCCTTCAGCGGTTCGACCCGGTTTATCATAACCTTCTCTATGATATTCTCCTGGGTGTATCTGGCATTCTCCTCGCTGTATCTCCCAGGCGTCTTGTGGATATATACCTCCTGGGCCATGAAGTCGCCATCTATAGTGCAATCTTCCTCCTCCACATGTATCGTCCTTATCTTTCGGCAGGCAATCCTGCTTGCAGAGAGCGATACCATGCAGCTGTTGAAATTAGCAACTGCCTTGTGAAGGTTGCTGTCTCCACAGGAATACAGCTCAAAATCGCTCTCGCCTTCAAAGAAATGGTTCCAGATCAGATCGATATCGTGTATCATGAGATCGACTACAACATTTGCATCTTTGATCCTGGACGATCCAGGGTTATGTCTCCTTATCTCAATGTACTTGGGGTCCACCAGGAGGTTCTTGATCTCCTTTACTATGGGGTTGAACCTCTCTATATGCCCGACCCCAATCACCAGGTGATCTTTGGCGATCTTCAGGAGCTCTTCCCCTTCCTTTGAGGTTGATGTTATGGGCTTCTCTATCAGACAGCTTACATTGCTCTCGATCACTTTCTTTGCTACGTCAAAATGGTACTTGGTTGGAACACATATGCTCACTGCATCGACTTTCTTCATCATTGATTCTACAGAATCGCAGACCTTGACTTCTAGCTTTTCTCCAATTGTTTTTGCAGCCTTCATATCTGCATCATATATGTAAACCTCATCAGTCTCTCTCATCTCAGAATATATGCGGACATGATTCCTGCCCATAGCTCCAGTTCCAATGACTCCTACATCCAAGTTCATTCCTCCAGAAGATTGATCTTTTGACTAATATGCTTCATATCCTCAACAGTCGATGCCGGCGATACTGGCAAGCTTAGAACCGTCTTTGATGCCTCAGCAGAGATGCTGCACTGATCTTCATCATAGCCCAGCTTCTGGTATAGCGGCTGCAGGTGAATGGGATATGGATAATGAATGGCGCTTCCGATCCCCTGTTTGAATAAATGCTCTACGAACGCATCCCTCTTCATGGGGAAGCTATCCTCGATCTTTACAACGTACTGATGATAGACATGCTTCACATTATCGCCCTTGAAAGGAGTGATCAGGCCTGGAACCTTCAAATGAGAGTTTAGATATTCGGCGTTTTTTATCCTGGCTGCATTGAAGCCATTGAGCTTCTCGAGCTGGGCCACTCCAACGGCAGCCTGGATGTTGGTCATCCTGTAGTTGTATCCAAGAGAAGTGTGCAGATACTTCTGGCTCTGGCCGTGGTTTATGATCAGGCCAAGCCTCCTCTTGAGCTCCTCGTCGCTTGTTGTGACCATGCCGCCCTCGCCAGTGGTCATATTTTTAGTAGCATAAAACGAGAAGCAGCCTATATCTCCAAAGCTTCCGGCTTTCTGACCTCTGTACTCAGCGCCATGGGCCTGGGCACAGTCTTCTATCAGGAATAGGCCGTGGTCTTCACAGATCTCTTTTATGGCATTTACATTGAATGGATGTCCAAACAGGTGAACGCCAATTATTGCCCTGGTCTTCGATGTGATCTTGCTCATCACATCATCTGGATCTATATTGAAGCTCTTCTCATCTATATCTGCGAAGATGGGCAAAGCATTCTGGAACAGGACCGAATTAGCAGTCGCTATGAATGTAAAATCTGGGACTACTACCTCGTCGCCCTCCTTGATATCCAGCGCCTTTAAGGCAATATCCAATGCTACAGTTCCATTTGAGGTGGCTACTGCGTACTTAGTGCCAACATACTCTCTAAACTCGTCCTCAAATCTACTGACCCATTCACCGCTTGCTAGCATCCCGGATTTGAATACTTCCATGACGTTTTTTATCTCTGAGTCATCTGTAAGCGGTTTGGATAACGGTATCATAATAACCTCCACTGGAATACTTAAGCTATCAGACTATTACCGGATTACGCATAAGATCATCCGCAAACTGCGCGGGTCCCGGCCAGCCTTATTTTCGGATATATCCTGAAAATGGCAGGGCTTGGTATGGACATATTAATAATTTTTTATATGTCTCCGGAACGACGAGCATGCAAATTACGCCAGATCCTCTTATCATCAAATCAATTCAGATGCTGACGCGCATAGCCCAATTATATTGGATATAACGATACAGGCCGAACTATGCCCATATCGCAAGATAGTATAGCTCTATCATAATCTTCGGTATCTATTCAAATCACTAATTTTCAAATATTAAAACCTTACTTAAGTTTCGGAAGTTAACTACTGAATTAAGATAAGTAGTTAAAATACATAGGATTACTTCGTAGTTATAATCCATATCGGTAATCCGTAACTAAAATCCGTAATGGATGTTCGTGAATATCTCTGCGCCAATTTAGAGCTCCTGGGAGCAGATATTTAGCCAGTGCTGCGGCATCTATGCCCTGTACGACGGGCATGGGCAAGTTCAGTTCAGCGGCTCCTGGCTTGAAGCAAAGGTTTTGAGACGCTTCCAGGAAAGGGCGATTTCCAATTAGGACAGGCTCTTTCCTTGCGTCCTTATCCAGAATCTGTGTCAGGCTGCGGCGGTGAGGATCTCTCTTTACAAGGCCATATATATGGCGGATGGCGCCAGCCAGGCAGGACTCTGCATAAGGGATTGGCACGGCCTGCCTGAGGACATCATCCGTGCTAGAGGGGCAGGTAACAGCTGCATCTATGTTAGGGCTTGGCAACTCAGGATCTTCTTCAAATCTCATTATTCCGAAATCGCCTCTAAAGCTTGGCGATTCAGCTTCGAATTCGAGGTTCTGTTTTGTGCTGCCTTTATCAGCCAGCACAGCCCTGTAAGCATCATCCCCGGCTTTGAGACACCTTGGGTTCATCAGAGGGCAAATCGTCGAAGTCTGGAGCCTTGATCTTGATTCTTTAATAACACCACCTCCTCGTAACTGCAAAGATATCGCTATGAGCTATCAGCATCACCAGGCCCACTCATCGTCCAATTGCTTACAGACACACTTACAATCTGCAAGGTGTTGCTGGGACTGGCACCTCTTCTAGGCCACCAGATCCTCTTATCATGTAATCAATTCAGACCTGGATGGTTGAGGTCTATCAAAGGTTAGCTTTCGGCTTAACCAGGAGCATGCTGAGTAGCGCCTGCACAATTGATTTCAAATTAGTTATCCTACGTCTTTTGCTAATATCTTCAAAGATTTAAGTCTTACTACGCTTTAGGAAGTGAGTCAGCAGATGCTGTCATATCCTATAAATGATAAATATATATATGATAAATTCCCAAAACATTGCAGGATTAATCCGAAACAATGCTCAGTTTTCAATTGATCTCTTCAAAGATTAAAAGGCAACTACTATTTAGAAAGTGATATCTGTAGGGCATATCTAAAGGTAATCATCACAAAACTGTTAGTTATTATTGCTTCAAAATCGATTATGGGGCTTACAATTGATGCATGCCTACGTCATTTGCCGAATCTATTGCCAAATGCCTCCCTAAATCATTGATATCGGCGCAGGCCCAGTTGTCCGGACGGGACTGGAGTCATTCTCCATAAAATAGTAATATCTTGGAGGCCTAAAGGTTGAAGGATGCTCGTTTTCGCTCATTTAGGCCTGACTTTGGCAGCTGCGCAGCTATTCAGAAGATGGAACCCGGACTTGGCTTTGGTAGCACTTGGGTCGTTGCTCCCCGATATTATCGATAAACCCCTGGGGTATCTGGTATTTGGAACACCGGCCATGGGAAGGACCATAGCCCATACCCTCATCTTCCTGATATGCCTCGCGACAATAGCTATCCTGTTCAACAGCAGAGGACTATACTCGCTCTCTGGCGGGGTCTTGGCCCACCTGATCCTGGACTCGATGTGGAATAGCCCGGACACACTATTCTGGCCGCTTCTGGGCAGGTTCCCCATAGTGACGCATATGGAAACCGCTGATTACTTGGCCATGCTGATGCATGCCCTCTATAACCCTTACGTGGCTGTGCCTGAATGCCTGGGCCTGGCCTATCTCATTTACTTCTGCTGGAGTAAGAGGGCAGCCCTGGCCTCCTTTTTAGAGGCCAGGCTGCATGGCAGGCAGAACTCAAAAATCAAGTTGTGAAGGAAAGCCCATTCATCTTCAGGTCGTCGAGGGAAAATGATCCATTCAGAGCCTTGGCAGAGATGGAGTAGTTCTCTGATGGAAGTCCGCTGGTATTGATGGCCATGGAGAAATCGCCCTGGATGATTATCTTTTTAACTGCTGTGAAGCATAAGTCCACCCATGTGGCGTTATCTGCCGCCTCACCGAAGATCTTGAACTGGTATCTGCCAGGAGAGAGGAGGTCGTTATCTATTGTCGCCACACCATCCTCATCTGCAGGGATCTGAGCTGTGACCCAGGTCCTGGTACTATTGCTCTGATCCTTCTTCAAGCCGATGTTCAGGCTCTTTACTCCTCTGGCCTGAACCGTGAAGTTGTTTGGCTTATTGGGTATGAAAGCCCCTGGAAGGCTAATGCTGTGTCCAAACTTGGTGTTGCCGACCTTCAGAATCGATGATATTGGCGGTACATTGGCACCCACCAGGTCATAGCTGTACCTGCCATGGAAGGCAGGCACCCGATCGCTCGCCGAAATAGTCACAAGCAGCTCACCTGAGCCACTTCCTGAGATGATCTTCTCAGGGTAGACCGGGTCCACGAAGTCAGAGCTATTGTAGAAAGCAGTAGTGTAGATATTTCCATCATCTAAAAAGGTCCAGTTCTCGGCGTATAGGGTTAGGTTCTTCACAGAGTACGCCCCGTTTATCCCCAGACCCCATATGGTTTTGCCATCGAAGTCCAGGTACATCTTATGAGAACCCGGGCCGAAATAATCTTGATCCAGGCACCAGACCATCTGCTTTCCTTCGCCATCATACAGCTCACCTGATAGGGTGTAATTGCCAGGGATACTCACGTTTATCTGTGCCTCCGCTGTCAGGAAGTCGTAGAGACCATCTCCGTTTATATCGCTGCCGTAATCTGCAAGGATGCCGCCAATTCTTGCAGGACGCACCCTGAACTGATGGTAATCATAAACGGATGTCGTGTACGCCTCTGGCAGGTAATCTACAAGTGTGGTCCCGCCCTTTGTCCCTGTGTAAAGCCCCAGATTTCTGAGCTGATAGGTCCCGTCTGCAGCAGCATCGCTGATAGAAAATCCATCGAACTCTATATCCATCTCCTGCTGTCCTTGCGGTAAAGCGTAGGTGAATGTCGATCCCCCAGCACCGCTGACAAGCCTCCCTGACTGATCATAAAGATCTCCTTTTATGGAATAGTGACCATTTTTGGACACATCCAAACCCACATCGACGACCAGGCCATCGAACTTCCCGTCAGGGTCGGGATCCACGGCCCTATCTGAATAGCTGCCTGTGAACCTGACCAGAGGCGCTCTGAAGTCAGAGTACTGGCGTCCAGGAAAGTCACATGCAATATCTCTGTGATCTATGAGCAAGCTCCTGCCATCTGTCAGATCCAGGTCTCTGAGACTCAGGGGGCCTTGTGCAAGGCGCGCCCGGATCACCATGCCATTAAAGCTCAGGGTGGCCTTCTGTATGCCAGCATCAAGATACATGCGATCTTCAGAGGAGATGATCCTGTTTCCGCTGGCATCGCACAGCCATCCTTTGATGCTGTAGTTGCCTGGGCGGGCTACATCTATGCCTACGCTCACGTCCATCTGGCCGTAGAGGCCATAGCTATCGGCATTTGCCCCCTGACCGGAGTAGGTATCATCAAACCTCGCACCTGGCTCTGCTGTTGACTGTTCTAATAGCGCATCGGCCTCGCCTGAAAGAAGGTCTGCTGATAGGCAGAAATCGGCGCCCTCCGGAGGCACCTCTATTGGCCTGATGGACACGTCCCATCTTCCGGGTTTTGGATTATTTAAGATGAGATGCCTGTATAATTCATCTTCAAAATAGAATATGGAAGAATTATCTGCAGATGAGTGATTTATCTCAGAGCCATCTGGCGCGAGCAGACCCATGTCCAGATCGCTGCCCGAGTCGTTCCAGCTCAGGGCAAATGATGCTGTAGAGATATTGGATTTACCTGTGAAGTTATACTGGGCTGTGGCTGAGGGAGATACATGGCCGTATAGATCCATCCCATCTGCAGGCATGGCCGTCAAACAGGCCATAGATAATAGCAATAGAAGAGCCGATATTCTTTTTTGGATTAGAAAGAAGCTAAACTGGAGATCTGTTTCCGTCATCTGATTCACAATCCTAAATGTAATGGGATCATAAAAGAATATGAGAAGGCTGATTACTCAGCCTCTTGTAACTGACACCGTATGCCACGGTGAATACCTGGTATCGGTGCCTACAACGACAGTGGTTTTTGAAGTCTCTGTCTGGTGGGTATTACCGCAGGTACAGATGGTATGTACAGTCATCTGATTTTCGCCGTAGGTCACAGTGCGCTCCTGGACCAGGTAAGTATTTACAGGCCGGTTGCTGTTGCCAGATCCCGCTTCTATGGTCCGGGTCTCAGTAGTCGTCGATATGGCCACGAACTTGACAGGCCCATTTACAACTCTGCATCCTCCAGAGCCTGTTGAGCCGCCGCCTGCATTTCCAGGGTTCGATCCTCCGCCCGCTGACCCTGAACCCACAGATCCTCCGCCTGCATTTGCTTGGGATCCTCCACCTGATTCGGGGGCAGCGATTGCCGAACTCGAGATAAGGCTGATTGCAAGGGCTCCAATCAAAAGTAGAGCCATAATTGCATGCCAATGGCTGCTATTATTAATCTTCATAATCATCACTCACACAACGAAAGCCTATTCATTTATGTTCAAATTATCTCCATGACCTTGAAGACCACAATAGCCAGGAAGGCCGTGCATAGCGGAAATATGGCCATGTTGAAGGCCCGGGCAGCGTGGCCGTTCCAGCGCTTGGAGTCCGATAACACCTCCGAGAGGCAGAGAAGCGCAATAAGGCAAACGATTGCCATAATGCTCAGCTCTGAAAGGCCCACCGCGGTGATCATACTGGTAGCTGCAGTAGAACTCATCGCTGAGGCGACGCTCATCATAGACGAAAGCATAATACCTCCTTGGCGATCGTCTTTTCGCCATTTTTTATTCGACAGATGACTAATTTAGATAAAACTATAAAAGGATTTCGTAATATCATGGCCCATAAACTCAATCTTTCAGATGCTCCACCTATTTAATGCATATCGATTCTTTATCATTAGACAAAGATTGTCGATAATTTTTCTGTCTTTTATCGACTACTTCAAAGACCATAATTGTAAATCTTTGTCGTATTATAGGCCCATAGATGTGAGGTGCTGTCATAACAACAATCCGAATTGTAAATCCGTAGGTAAGTTACCAATAAAGGAATTTATGATCTCAGATTGGCCATGAATTGAGCAAGCATCTTTAAATCCAGTGGCCAAGTTCTGAGTCATCTTAAACATAGATGCTGATCCCTGTTTCAATCGGCCTTGCTTCAAAGACAGTAAACGCGATAGACGAATGATTCACATATCAACCCTAACAAATAGCGCGCCCTCAGATAATTATAAGGTTTACTTCAAATAATATTACATAGATAAGCCCGCCATCGCCGCGAATGGCAGGCCCATCGATTGTAAGCGTGCTCCCTATCTTGAAGCTAAGCGAATGCCGGTCGTCTATTTTAAATGCTCAATCTGTCGCAGACATACTAACCCTGGAGGTTCGTATGGGCTCTATTTTCCAACCTGATGCACAGGCCTGAGATGGCCAGGAGCACGGCTGCGGCCAGGAAGAGCGGCACAGGCGAGTCCGAGAGGCTGGGCACCACCATGAACAGGGATATATTTGTCACCCCGTGGGCCAGGGCGGCAAGGAACAGGCTCTTTGTCCTCTGAAAGAAGAGGCCGAAGGCCAAGCCGCCCAGCGAGACGAAGAGCATCTCTCCAGCCAATCCATAACCGCTATGCATTACGCCGAACAAGAGGCTGGCCGCGGCCAGGCCCACCCAGGTGCCCATCTTATCCTCGAGCACGGTCTGGAGCGCTGACCTGAATATGAACTCCTCTACCAGGCCGACGAAGGCTATCATCACCACTGCCAGCGCCAGCAGGCCTTCCAGGCTGCCGTAGGGCACAAGCATCTGAGGGTGGATTATGTTGTACTCGCCATACCCTATAATCAGGCCCAGGCCCAGAGCCATGGGTATGCCGGACCAGGGGATATGAGATGAGATGCCAAGCTCGGCTCGGCTGAATCCTCCTCCCTTGAAGAGGTAATACATGGGGATGAACATGGGTGCATATATGAGCGGATATGAGTACAGGGTCAGGTTGAAGAAGATAGGCATGGCGATATTGAGGAGCCGGAACAGGGGCAGAAGCATCAGAGCCTGGTAGGCACGGTCCTCAGAGTAGGCCGAGGAGATGGTTAGATACAAGAGGTTGATGCAGTGGATGGCCAGCGCAGCCCGGACCTGTCCAGCGAAGATGAGAAGCTCTGCTGCACCTATGAGGGCGCAAGGCAGCACTAAAGTCCTGAAATGTGAATTCAATTGCAATTAAAGGCCTCCCGGCATTAATCCATACTTGGAATAATAGTAAAACATAAATAGATTACCCGACTTTCCTGGTGCTGATGAGGCATTTAGCATTCTTTCTTCTGTCCCTGACGATCTTCTCCTCAGCCGCGCTGGCGCAGGACCAGGACCGCGCCAATAACGAGACCAGTTTACTTAAGATTTGCTCACAGAATGCGTTGATGGTCCCATTGATACAGGGCACGACGGGCGGCATGTTTGGCCGCGACCTCCCGGTGCTTGAGCAAAACCAGAGCACACAAGCAGAGTTCCTGGGCTCTGAGGAGATGGCCAACCAGACCCTGGAGATCTGCACATCTGAGTTCAACCTGTCTCTCGCCATTGATCCATCATTGGCGCTAGGCGAGAATGCCAGCCTCAAAAGAGCCTGCCTAATCAATCTCAACAGCACCGGCAGCTCTGCCTTCGAGCTTCCTGGCATGGACGCAGGCGCCTACCAGATCTATGCCCTGGAACTCAACCACACCAGAGTCCTGTCTTGCTCTTTTGTTCTGGTGGTGGCCAGAGGCCTCAGCACCTACGCCCCTTCTGAGATCTCTCCTGGAGATATTCTAGTGATACAGGTCGAGATGCCCGGTGACATCAGAGAAACTAATGCAACCGATATTGATGTTATTGCAGATAATGCCTCTAATGTAACCAATTCCAGCAAGCCCGGCGAGCTATGCTATTATGGAGCAATGCTCGTCTCTGAGGAGGATTGCCAAAACACCAGCATCGCCTTTAAGAATGATGCAGAGGGCAGCCCGGTCAGCCTGATCATAACCAGGGCAAATGCCACTGCAGAGCTCCCAACCAAGTTCAACAAATCATCTCTAAATGCCATCTTCCCAATAATGCCCTCTAACAGCGCCATGGCTATGCAGGAGTCGCGAGACGGGAGATCCGAGCTCAACCTGATCACTGATGAGAGCTTGATGCCAGGCAGGTATGTCCTCTTCTCTGCAGCCTACTCGGCCAGAGGCATGATGATGGGGGTCAACCAGAGCTCATTGGTGGTAAAAACTTGAAGGTCCTGGCTCCAAATTTTGCTCCAACTCTAGAATTGAATAGTAGGCCTCATAGGGCTGCAGGCTGGAGACCCTCCCCTTTTATGGGGAGGGAGGAAAGCCGTCACTTCTCGATAAACTGATAAGTATTTATGCCATATATGACATGCTACCGACCTGAAATGGCTGAATGCATCTTCACTGCCGAGTGTAAGCTGGCCCCTACTTCCGAGCAAATAGTGGAGATAGAGGATACTCTGAAAGTCTTTGCCGATGCTTGCATCTGGATCAATAATAATGTGGATGCTGGGATCCGAGGGAGGGTCAGAATTCACCATTTAACCTACAAAGAAGTCAGGGCGAAGTTCGGACTCTCGGCTAATTTAGTTGTTACTGCTATTACAAGAGTGGCTGGAAATCGCAAAACTGCATATGAAAGCCATTCAACAGTCAAGGAATTCAAATCGACCAGCGTCAGTTACGATGCTCGGATCTTTCAATATAGAGAGAAGGATGAAACTGTCAGTCTGACCCTTCTCAGATCAAGGCAGAGAATCAAACTAGTTCTCGGAGATCGCCAAAGGGAGATGCTGAAAGGCAAGAAACCAACCAGTGCCGCTCTCTGCAAGCGGGGGCGGGAATACTACATCAACATCCAGGTTAAATCGGATACGCCGGAGCTTATCCAGACAAACAAAGCTCTGGGCGTGGATCTGGGCATAACCGATATTGCGATGACCTCGGAAGGCCAGAGCTTTGGCGGTGAAACTGTTAAGCGTATCAAGGACCACTATCAATCGGTCCGCCGGCATGTTCAATCTAACGTCTCGAAAGGCACAAGAAGCACTAGGCGAAGAGGTCGCCAGTTCTTGCAACGGCTATCGGGAAAAGAGAGCAGATATCAAAAGCAAATTAACCATGAAATCAGCAAAGCAATAGTTGCCAGAGCTCTTGAGATCCAGGCCTTGGTCGCACTTGAAGATCTCACTGGGATAAGAGAAGGCGTCAACAAGAAAGCTGGACGAAACCAACGCAAGAAAGTCAATGGCTGGGCCTTCTATCAGCTCAGAGAGTTTTTGACATATAAGGCACTAGCTGCCGGTATTCCTCTTGTGCTTGTAGATCCGGCATACACTAGCAAGACTTGCCACAAATGCGGTAAACCTGGTGTCCGTTATGGAAAGAGCTTCAAGTGCCCGCATTGTGGTTGGTCTGGAGATGCTGATTTCAATGGAGCTAATAATATTGCTCTGTTAGGGCTGCATGTAGGCCAGCCCTGCGGTCCAATCTTACCTATGCATCCGGCACAGGTTAGGTTAGGGCTACTGAAAGCCCATCTCTTTTAGGGGATGGGTAGCTTACGCCTTTAGCGGGATCTCTATCTCATAATCCCTGGTCCAGATGCAGGTAACTCCATTGTGCGATTCAGATCCAGGTGCCGAAAAGGTTATGACCAGATCGGAATCCGGCAGGGCTGCCAGCATCTCTGCGTCGCTTTGCTTCTTCATCTCCAGGACTGCTTTATCTATCTCGGTGAATATCTGATCCTCATTCATACCGCTGCTTATTCCAAAGCGCATGACGGGACCCAGGCTATTCTCTGCAGCATTTGGATCATGGAACTTGAATACAGATAGAGAATCCATGACCGGCTCATCGAGATCGGACCTGTCCACCTGGAGGGTGTACTGCACTGCCATCTGGTAGTTCAGGTCCTTATTCTGAGAGCCATCTCTGAGCCTTATGGAATCAGAGAAGCTGTAGCCGTAGTTCCGTATATAATCTCCATCATCCAGGGTCAGGCCAGATGAGCTGCTCATGCCAAGCTCATGGATCCTGGTTCCAACCACCTGAGCATTCACTATCTTTTGAACAAACTGGTCATCAATATTCAGATCCTTATCCAGGGTGGTGATGAGCGTCATTCCATCACCCCCCAAAGCATTGGCATTAAGTGAGTCATCGCTATTCCAGGTATCCAATGCAGACGCAGCTATTCCCAGAAAGCTGACGGCTATCAGTGCCATTAATTTAGACATAAAGACCTCTCTCATTAAACTGCGCATTTATGTGATGATTCCAAAATACCCCTGGATGGAACTCATCACAGGGCCAAGCGCCAGGTTGCTGTAATCGATAACATTGTTATCCCCGTTTATATCGATACATGTGCTCTGCGCCAGGTATGTCGGGCTCTCACCGACTCTGTACCGGTTATCCAGCTTGTTATCCAGACCAACTTCATTTCCATCCCCCTTGATTTTAAAGGCATTCTCAGTCTTCTCTGGAGTTACTGGTCTGCCGTCGCTCTCCAGCTTCTGAGTGTTGTGGTGATGCACAATATTTCTGGATCCTCTCACCTCTCCACAGTTCACTATCCTCTGAGAAGATGCCAAGACGCCCTCTGTGATCTGGATGTTATCTACAGATATCTCGTTGCCTCCTCCAGGCGTTAGTCCTCCGATGCTGTCAACCCAGTTCAGCACTGCCTGCTCCACATCTGCACCCTGGCACAGGTCTGAGGATTGCTGAATGCTCTCCTGAGAGATGGATGACCCAAGTCCATCTGCATGGGCATAGCTATCGGCTTTCTGCTGGAGCTGCACTAGGCCCGTGCCGCCTGCACTCTGGGTGATGGATTGCTCTATGTAGTTGTCATTTAAAGCAGAGGCCGGGATCGTCAGGACCACAGCTATTGCCGCTATCAGGAAATTCTCACTCCAAGTCATATCTGACCTCATAATCACCTGCCATAGATGAGTGATAGAGGAGACGGATGTCTCCTCAACCGCCCATTCAATGTTTTAGAAGGCTTAAGTCCAGCGTTCAAGACAGCTGAGCGAAGTTGCTCACAGTCTGGGTTACTGTCTTGACATAGCTTCCGTCATCCAGGCTCTGGCTGTTCTCACCGGTCACGGCATTATCGTGATTATATGCTCCCTGGAGTATGGCGTTGTTGGCCTGGGTGGCTGTAGCCGAGTCCGCAAAGCTTCCTCCAATCAGTGACTGGGAGTTGGTGCCAAGGATAGTGTTATGCTGAATATCCGCTTCAGAGATATCGCTGGTTCCAAGAGCTGCCATATTGGACTGAGTGGCAGATGCAGAGCCTGTACTGCTGTCTGCGATGGTCTGGGCATTGGAACCGATGACGATATTGCCGTTCACGAGAGCGCCCTCGCTATTGGCATAAGCATTATTGTTCTGGACAGCAGCCGCCAAGCTTACCAGGCTGTTAGATATCGTCTGAGAGTTGGACCCTGAGACGTCGTTCTCAGAATAAACTGCTTTTTTGCCCTGGAAGAGGGCGTTATTGGACTGAGTGGCTGTTGCCGTCTCTGCCACGCTGCCGGTTATGGTCTGGGCATTGGACCCGGAGATGATGTTTCCAGGAGCGTTATGCTTTGCACCTTTGGCATCGCTTTCGAGGTAGACTGTGTTGGTCTGAGTGGCTGCTGCAGTGGTTACCTCGCTTCCGCCATTTATCAGCTGGCTGTTGGTTCCAGTGATCTGGTTGGGACTAGAGGAGCTGCCGGTTTTTTCTCCGCTCCTTGGTATTGTGGCGTAGTTGTTCTGGTTGGCGCTGGCTGAGTTGACGTAGGTATCTGGGCCGTCCAGGACCTGGCTGTTGGACTGGGTGATGTGATTGTATCCTGCAGACTCATCACCGCTATTGCTGCTGGCAATTGCAGCAAAGTTGGACTGGGAGGCGACCAGCGAATCAGCCGAGGCTCCATTGCTCAGAGTCTGCTCATTTGACTGGGTCACTATATTGTTATGGCCCTCGCCGCCATTTAGCCCTATGAATGCGTCGTTTTGAGCTGTCTGGATCATGGTTCCAGTGACCGGAGATCCGCTGGTAGCCTGCTGGGTGTTGGTATTTGTTACCAGGTTTGAATCTCCATTGATCATGGCATAGTTGTTGGCTGTCTGGATCATGGTGCCAGAGACCAGAGATGCATCAGGCACCTGCTGGGTGTTGGCGTTTGTTACCAGGTTTGAATCTCCATTGATCGTGGCGTAGTTGTTGGCTGTCTGACCCATGGTTCCTGAGATCTCAGACCCGCCGGAGACCTGCTGGAGGTTGCTATTTGCGACAGAGTTGTCATCTCCCTCAATTGTCGCATAGTTGTTCACGACCTGAGTCAGAGATGCTGATGTGTCTACTATGGAGCCTACCACGTTTTGAGCATTCTCCTGGTTCACGGTGTTGCCGCTGCCTGTGACCCAGGCATAGTTGTTGGCTGTCTGCGACACCGAGGACGAGGCAATGGACCCGGACAGGAGCTGGCTATTGCTTCCAGATACTACGTTGTCGCTTCCTGCCAGGGCCGCAGAGGTCAGAACTGCAAATGCCACTGCCAATGCTAATGGATATTTGATTAGAACTTTCATATCTTCCACTCCTCAAATTTTTGTGTTAAAAATTTAAACTACCTTATTGAAGTTGCTCTGCAAGGCAGATATTGTAACTCCGCTGTAGAATCCGCCATTAGAGACTCCGCTTAGATCCTGGGAGTTGGTGCCTGTCAACTGGTTGTTGTAGGTCTGCTCACCCTCGGCTCCAAGCATTGCGGTGTTGGTCTGAGTGGCGGTCATCACATCATGAGGCTCGTCGAGCATAGAGACGAAGTCCATATCACCGTGGGCATACTGGCTGTTTGTCCCAGTCACTGTGTTGTCGTGGACATCTCCGGCATTCTCTGGGAGGCTGGCATAGTTGTTCTGGATGGCCTCAAGGAAGGCCACATGGAATATATTGGCTGCATCATATGTGGACATGAGCTGGGTGTTGCTTCCTGTGACACGGTTATTTGTGGCCGTGCCAGAGTCCTTTCCCAGATTTGCCATGTTCTGCTGAGTGGCCTGCATATCGTAGCCAGGGACATAATCTTCAGATGCGGCAGGCCCCTGAGAGGTCTGAACGTTGGAGCCGGATACTGTATTTGAATCGGCATTGTGCAGCGCGGTCCCAATAAATGCGGAGTTGCCTGCAGTCTGTACCATCTGGCCCCGCACAGTGTTCTGATCCAAGAGGCTCTGGCTGTTGCTGTGGCTCACATCGTTTCCTGATCCATATACCTGGGCAAGGTTATTTGCAGCCTGAGAAATGGACCCTCCTTCTGAGTCTGAGACTTGCTGAAGCGCCGATTGGGCTATGGTATTGAGATCTCCAGAGCTGAAAGCTGCATTTGAATTGCTCTGGTCCATGGCCTCTACAAAGGATCCTGCTGTTCCTGACTGCGAGTTGGATCCAGAGACCACATTTCCCGTGGCGGCCAGCGCAGCTGGTCCTGATGCCATTATGACGATGGCAATGGCAAGCATATATTTCACTAACCTCATCTTCAATCACTCCTCCGTCTGTTTTTATGCGATCACGAAATTAAACGCACAAGCTCATTGTATTAAGGCTCTAATAATATAACCAGATATATATTCGATCTCCTGGCCTCGCATAGAGCTTCGTTATATTTACGTGTAAATAATTTTTCATATGTCTTCAATGCAATTATTTTGCCAATTTCGATAGCCCCTCTTATCATTAAATCAATTCAGGTGCTACTATAGTTTGCTCAATTGATGCGATACATTTCAATTGAAGCCAGCCTAGGCTGGCAATGATCGATGGTATATCTCTATCATAATCTTAGGAATCTCTTGGATCTACTATCCTCCAAATATTAAAACCTTACTTCAGTTTCGGAAGTTAGTTACTAATCACAGATACTAAGTAAAAATTAGTAACAATAATACTTAACTAAAATTAGTGATGGTTTGATCACACATTAAGCGATTCTATCTGCAAACTGATGCATGAGGTGGTTTGACGAGAGCTGGATTCTTCAATTACAGGTTCAGTGATTTCATGTGAAGGGCCCATGATATGCCATATGCAAAAGATCTTCTAAGATGTTTTTGATTCATGGCTCTCTCGTCCCAATGCCGCCAATAAAAGTGCGAGAGGCCTAAAAAGGAGAGGATGATGATGTATCCTCATTCTCTTACAACTGATACCGTTCTCCAGGCAGAATACCTGGTATCGGTGCCTACCACGACCGTGGATTTTGAAGTCTCTGTCTGATGGGTATTACCGCAGGTACAGATGGTATGTACTGTCATCTGATTTTCGCCGGAGGTCACAGTGCGCTCCTGGATCAGGTAAGTATTTCCAGGCCGGTTGCTGTTTTCAGATCCCACTTTTACGGTCCGGGTCTCAGTAGTCGTCGATATGGCCACGAACTTGACAGGCCCATTTATTACTCTGCATCCTCCAGAGCCAGTTGAGCCGCCTCCTGCATTTCCAGGATGCGATCCCGGACCAATAGAAACCCCACCTGAGCTTATCGCAATATTCCCCCCACCTGATTCGGGGGCAGCGATTGCCGAACTCGACATAAGGCTGATTGCAAGGGCTCCAATCAAAAGCAGAGCCACAATTGCATGCCAATGGCTGCTATTATTAATCTTCATAATCATCACTCACACAACGAATGCCTATTCATTTATGTTCAAATTATCTCCATGACCTTGAAGACCACAATAGCCAGGAAGGCCGTGCATAGCGGAAATATGGCCATGTTGAAGGCCCGGGCAGCGTGGCCGCTCCAGCGCTTGGAGTCCGATAACACCTCCGAGAGGCAGAGAAGCGCAATAAGGCAAACGATTGCCATAATGCTCAGCTCTGAAAGGCCTACAGCAGTGATCATACTGGTAGCTGCAGTAGAACTCATCACTGAGGCGACGCTCATCATAGACGAAAGCATAATACCTCCTTGGCGATCGTCTTTTCGCCATTTTTTATACGACAGATGACTAATTTAGATAAGAGTATAAAAGGATTTCCTGAAATCTCTGTTAGAACGCCTATTTTCATTCAATACATTGATCATTCAATGCTTATCGATTTTCCCTAAATTTTTGGTCATTTTTGGTTAATTGTCTCGTTTTTATAAGCAATCGCTTTGGCCATAATTTGTAAACCCACATCATATTACTGCCTCACAGAGCGGCTCATTTTGCTGAATCAAAATTCGAATTGGTAATACGTATATAAGATCAGAATCTATAATTCTGAGCATTTCTCTTTTAGACAGGTGCGAAGATGGTCCAATCTCCATAGATCAAATAGCAAAACAGGATAAAATAAAGATGCGGAAGACCCTTGCAGTCAGGTTTGCCATAGAGACTGCAAACGCGAAGACCAAAATTCTTACAGATTGGATCTGTAATGCGGCCATTTTGATATAATTATAGGGCCATCTATGATGAGAAATATGCTCCACAATGGAAATGCAGGAAGAGTCGGCTGTGTGCAAGTCCACGATGGATTGCCGGACCATACCCCTCCTCCTCTCCGGACTGAGGCATTCTTAAGTACTAAAGCTCAGAATATATGTCAGCGGTAAGATATATAAAAGTCCTCCGAGGGCTCAATCTCCTCAACCCCCTTTTCTTCGACGATGCTCAGGCTGTTTAGATCTACCTCCAGCCCCAATATGCTCTTCACTGTCTCAAGAAGGTCCTTGGCAGCCCTGAAGTCTATCAGGTCTTCACCAGAGGTGGTTCCAAGCAGGCACAGTCCGCGCAGCCCGTACATTGGAGCGAGTCCGACCAGCAGGCCGTTTATGCCCCCAATGGCCCCATTCCTGAGCAGGGACACTCCCTCATTCTCCAGCTCTTTTGCAAGGCTTTGGTCTGTAGCTGCAGCCACTACCTTCTCGCTTGAGTCGCCCACGTAGGCTGCCAGTGTTATGACATCAGTCACATTCCTGGACTTGAGGTATTCAAGTATCTCCCCTGCAAGCCCGTACATCTCCCTGACCTCGAGGGGCTGGGCATCGCCTGATAGTATGAATAGGTCATCTCTGGCAGCTTTTAGCTCAGCTTGCATGAGCATCACCTGGTTGCCGTTTATCATTATCTGCGGAGGAAAACCCTTAGAAATGAATGACTTGACCGGCTGGCAGTTTAAGCAATTGCTGAGATAATCTGCCGCTATCTTTCCCACGCTTCCCACGCCCGGGAGGCCGCCAACGCAGATGGTACGAGAGCAAAACATCAGCCGCAGGTTGGCGTCCAGCTATAAAGCCTTTCGTCAAGCTGCAGCCGATGAAAATTTAATCTTTTTTTACTGCCCTATGGCCCTTATGACCCAGTTGACGGGCAGTGTCTGGTTTTCCCCAGCTGGAAGAGCGGCAGGCACTAGCTGCTTGGCTACTCTATCGAAGATGAACGAGTTTCCGGTTGCATTTTCCAGCTCTGTTCCAATAAATATTGCGCTTCTGTCATAGAAGCAGATGTAGAAGTCTCCGTTGACTGTCACTGGTGGCAGGTCTATTAGAGAGACAAGGGGGCCTGTGACATTGTTCCTGAAGTTGAAGTAGGGCAGCTGTGAGTCAGTCCACTTATATATCAGGTTTAAGTTTGCATCCCTTATCTCCATAGAGATAACCCTATCTCTGGGAATGGCCTGGGCAGTTCCATTGAAGCCGTCGAATCCGAGCACCTCTACCCTGTTCAGTGTCCAGGTCGGGCTTGGCGATGTGAACTTGACAGCCTCTGCAATGTCGAAGGCTGCAGGCCCAAAGAACTCATACATAGAGACTACTGTTGCATTCATCTGAGTAATATTTATTCCACTATCTGACGTCAGAGTGGTCCCCTCGGGAGCTACTGCCGCAGTAGTTTGAGCCACAGACGGGCCCACTAAACATGTAGCTGCAAATATAGCAGCGATCAATAAGATCATCTTTTTCAAATGATCACCCCAAGAGAAGACTTATAGGGCTTCACATAAATAGATAATGCTGAGCAGATAAGATATGCATAGTGCTATGTCCGGGCCAAAAATAAAATGCAGATATGATGTAATATCAGCTTCATCTCAGCTATGCTGCAGATGCCCTGATCTCCCACTGGGGATGGATTTTCCTTCTGTGCAGCTGGTGCTCTGAGATCTATTAGTAATCAACCCCTGGAAGTATCCAAAATCTTTATACTCACGCCGAGCCAGGACAGCTGTACCTATGCACTGTCACTTGATGAGGTTGCCAATCTGCAGCATGGCGTTCTTAGGCTTGATCTCAAGCCTACTTATTGCGGCCACGGCTCTGCCTTCAAGCCTTGAGGTGGGGCCAGCAATAGACGGGAATCTCTTCATAAACGGCACCAAGTTCGAGGACAGGAATGGAGACGGCTTTTTAAACGACGGCGAGCCAGGAATGGCTGGCTGGACCATCAACCTCATAGGAAACGGCCTCTTGGCCAATACAACCACAGATCTCCTGGGCAGCTACTCATTTCAAAAGCTGAAGCCCGGCAGGTACGTGGTCTATGAGGGCCGCCAGTCGGGCTGGAACCAGACCAGCCCCGGGTGCTATGCATATCAGGTGACTCTGACTGATAAGTGTGCTCAAAATCTCAACTTTGGCGATCGCCAGAAGAACAGCGGCATCCTGGTATACCAGGAGCGTGCCCTGATGCACTTCTCAAGAGACGAGCTTCGACGCCTCAGTGATATACAGAAGGGTCTTCCAAAGACGCCTCTCCTTTCCAGGCCAGATCTGACCAGCAGGCTTGCCGTGCCTGGAGGAGAGAACTTCAGCCTGCTTGATAAGATTCAGTACTGCCCGGCAGAGCGTGACCAGGGCAGATGCGGCAACTGCTGGATCTGGGCCGCCGCGGGCGCACTGGAGGTCGACATGGCGGCTAAGAAAGGCATCAAGGACCGCCTGTCAATACAATACCTGAACTCCTATTACTGGTGCTGCAACGGAGGCGCCTTGAATTACTTTGCCAATCTTCTCAACTCAACAGGGATGGTCGTCCCCTGGTCCAATGCCAATGCTCAGTGGCATGACGGCGGCCTCAGGTGCAAGAGCAAGAGCTGTATACCCGTCAGCTTCATCTCCATCGCCCCATGCTATCGCATCATCTCTGCCCACGCAGAGGTGGTGCCGACTCAATTTATTGGCAGGGAGGAGGCAATAAGCAACATAAAGAATGTGCTGCAGCAGGACAGGGCCATAGTCTTTGGTTTTTACATGCCCACTAAAGAGGATGCGCTCACATTCATAGATCACTGGAATAACCATTCTGAAAACGAAGTTCTGAAGATGGATTACTCATGCAGCAAGACCTGGAATGAGAGTGAGGGCTCAGGCCACGCGGTGCTCTGCGTGGGCTATGACGATTCAGATCCCAATAACCGCTACTGGATCATGCTCAACAGCTGGGGCGCTACTCCCAGGCGACCTAATGGTCTCTTTCGCATATCCATGGATATGAACTATGACTGCGACATGACTGCAACAGACGGCGCTTATCCAATCTTTGAGTGGGAGGCCTTAAGCGTGCAGTACCATGACTCAGTGATCTCCACAAAGGCAGGGAATAGTGCATACAATTCAACCTGGATTGTGTCAGAAGGGCTTTACCGGCCTCTGAGGCCCAAGGATGGTCCTGGCATAGATTATGAAGGATCTGCAGGGTCAGGCGCGGGTATGATCAATGATAGGGTTTCTGATAAGGTTGCAGATGATGCGGCTGCCCCACACATGAATCAGACAGAGGAATCCATAAAGCCAAACGGCGTCCTGTGGGAAGACCTCCTGGCGGCATCTCGCCTGCTTCCCATGAGCGCCTCTGGACTTCAGACTCAGACACGGGCCGTGCCAGGGCATGGGGTGTGATCTCATGATCTGCAATACGACTGCACTTCCAAAAAGCCTCTGCCTTATGCTCGTACTCATGCTCATATTTATGTCGGCCATATATGCCTGCGGCTCTGCAGGCAGTGCTTTGAGCATAAATGGCACCAAGTTTGAAGACCAGAACGACGATGGCTTCCTCAGCCTCGGCGAGAACGGCATCTCAGGCTGGACCATAAGGCTCTTTCACAACAGCACCTGGACCCTGGCCACTACGGACGAGCATGGCAGCTACACTTTTAGCGACCTTGGGCCCGGCATTTACACAGTGATAGAGGACCACCAGTCAGGCTGGCGCCAGACAAGCCCGGGGTGCCATGCCTACCAGATCACCCTCCTGGATAAGAGCGCCAACAATATTGATTTCGGCGATGCCAGAGATAAGATGGCAAATGAGAGCTCACTAAAGTACCAGCCTGAGGAGTACACATTCATGCATCCATCTCCTGGTGAGCTCCTCAAATGGGCAGAGCTTGCCAGGAGGATGCCCAAGGCTCCGCTCACACCAGAGATTGAGGTCACTCGCGGACCGGCACAGGGGTCCAGGTTCAGCCTCCTGGATAAAATTCAGTACTGTCCTGCAGAGCGCGATCAGGGAAAATGCGGCAACTGCTGGATATGGGCCGCCACGGGCGCACTGGAGGTCGACATGGCGTCCAGAAAGGGCATCAAGGACCGCCTATCCATCCAGTACTTCAATTCACAGCGCTGGTGCTGCGGCGGCGGAAATCCATCTTACTTTGCCGATTTCTTGAATGCCACTGGAAAGGTCATCCCCTGGTCCAATGCCAATGGCCATTGGTGCGATGGAGGCATATGGCGCAGCAATAAGAGCAGCGTGCAACTGAGCTTCATATCTACCACGCCAAGCTATGCCATAGATTACATAGTGCCCCAGAGTATTCCTACATTGGAGGTGGGCAGGGAGGTGGCTATCCGCAATATAAAAAACGTCCTTCACCAGGGAAAGGCCATCTACTTTAGCTTTACCCTGCCCACCCATGAGGATATTAAGAGCTTCAATACCTTCTGGGCCAATCAGTCTGAAGGCGATGTCCTGAATATTGATAATGCCTGCGGCAAGTCCTTCCTCGATAATGAAGGATCTGGACATGCGGTCTTATGTGTGGGCTATGACGATACAGACCCCCATAACCGCTACTGGATCATGCTCAATAGCTGGGGTACACAGCCCAAGCGCCAAAGCGGCCTCTTCAGGGTGAACATGGATATGAACTATGATTGCTTCTATCCATATGGAGAGTATGGAATTTTAGGCTTTGGCTGGTACACCTTTGATATACATTATGCCGAACCGGTGCGGGCCATAGAGCCTGAGATTGCAAAGTCCAGCCAAAGGCCGCTCTACAGACCTCTGGGCACAATAGGAATGAGTAGCGATGATAATGTCCTGGACAGCCCTGGAGACTGCAGCAGCTGCAATTCATCGCAAAGTTCAGTATGGGCTCCTATTGCTGCAAAGGAATCGCTCCTTTCGCAGCCAGTGATCTTTGGATGAAATATCGGTTTTGGCCGGAGATCCTGGGCAGGGCGCCAAAGAACGAGGATATGAAGAGAGGCGTCTGGACCTTTGGTGCTGACACATTTCTGGAATCGGTGATCTTTAAGCGCTCAAGGTACCAGACTATGGGGACTGTAGACAGGCTCTGGACTATGACTATGTGGTTGGATAAGGGCATTATTGCAGAGGTCCACATTGCAGGTATCTGATAATTCTCGCCACCCTCTCCACTAGTTCCCTGGACCCTTATCGCATAAACAGGTAGGCCGTTTACAGTTGCATTATACTGGCGGATATTCTTGACCTTCTCCACAGGGGATATGAAAGGCGAGCCGGAGTCCAAAATGAGCCTGTACCGGGTTTGATTATAGCCCTCAGGATCGGGCAGGGCTTCAACCACCAGATAGCCATGGCCGATATCGAGAACGGCATCATTATTCTCTGGGTTATAGAAGATGCTGACGTTCTGATCCGGGAAGTCACCTGGATCTGCTTCCAAATACAGCCCGTTTATGCTCACATTCACAGGTGCGGCCTGTGCACCACCATGCAAGAGGGCAGAAGCCAGGACCAGGGCGGACAGAACGGCGATCTTTAACATAGCGAACTGTAGTCGGAAAATTGAGATATATTTATCGCTGTATCACCGATTCTCATATCCCATTCAAGTGCTGCCTTATGCGAGGCATCTTAAAAGATGTAAGCGTTAAATCTAAATTGCGCTGATCTGAAATCGCTTATATAGCACCATGACATTCCAGGCCTTGTATTGAGATTCATGGATGGATATAATATGAAATCTTTAGTTCTTGCCTCAATTGTGCTGCTTATCTTCATTCTCATCGGATCTTTCGCGGGTCTTTCCGCAGGGGTTCCTGGAGATGAGGTGCGGGCACAGCACAGAGTTTTGGTGATAAACTCTTATGCTCCTGATATAGCCCTGGAGAGGGACCTCAGCAGTGGCATGGCAGAGGGACTGAGAAGAGTCGGGTTCCTGGAGTCAAGGGACTATCAGATGAAGACCTTCTGGATGGAAACCAAGGTCAACTACACCAGGGCTGAGGAGATAGAGAAGAGGGCCTCAATGGCCATAGCCATGATAGATGAGTTCAAGCCAGACTTGGTCTTCCTCAATGATGACAACGCCCTGCAGTATGTGGCAGCAAACTACACCAAAAGCCACACTGATGGGCACAATCTAGAAATCCAGTGATTTTCCTCTTTTCGAAGTTTCATGGGGGGCATTAATCTTAAAAATTCTAGCTCGATACTAAGAACTTAAATCATTCTGCCCATATTCTAAAAGTTATTAATAAAGAATACGCTTTAATTTAATACAGGTCTAAAGCTTTCGCCAATCTGATTTTTATAAGATCAATCGCACAACCTT
>Ga0074195_1001148_pt1 | contig 40108 bp, 57 predicted proteins | sample EPASupsiteHSE623_FD_64525 | JGI IMG/M metagenome (GOLD analysis project Ga0074195, IMG submission 64525) | Bioremediated contaminated groundwater from EPA Superfund site, New Mexico - Sample HSE6-23 | ecosystem: Environmental > Aquatic > Deep subsurface > Groundwater > Contaminated ...
GTCTGATTTTTTCATCCCGCCATCGACGACCACCGAGGTAAAACCAGCCGCTTTAAATTGCTCAGCCATTAAATAGCTGTGCTTTATCGACACGCAAAAACATACGGCGGGCAGGCCCGATAAATGCTGTTGATAATGCTCGATCACATCGCCGACGATGGATCTAGAGGACATCTTTTGCTCTTGCTCGGCCTGGTCGAAATCGCCGCGCTTGAGGTGGTATTTTGCCGTTATCTCATGGGGCGGGCGATATAAAATAGGCTCGGCCAGCCATTTATCGCGGACAAGTTCAGCGATCGTCGGCCCCTGGATCATCGTCGAAAAAAGCTCACCAAGGCCGCGGCCATCAAGGCGCTCAGGCGTCGCGGTAAAGCCGATGCGCGGGACATCGGACCAGTAATTTATAATTTTAGACCAGGATTTGGAAATTGCATGATGCGTTTCGTCGATGATTAAAAGATCCGGTCGGCGGGCGCGACCAAGGCGGTGGATAAGCGTGCCGACCATCGCCACCTGGACCGACTCCCGCGTCATGGCGCGATCGGAAGCTATTTGACCGGCGACGACGCCGAGGCGGTACAGCGCACCGGTCGTCTGCTCCATAATCTCGCGGCGATGCGTGAGGATAAGCACGCGATTCGTTTTGCTTGCGGCGCGCTGGGATATGTCGGCGAAAAGAGCCGTTTTGCCTGAGCCTGTCGGGGCGACGACGCATATTTTTTTCTCGCCGCGAATGAGCGCCGCGCGGCATTCGTCCTCGATTTTTTGCTGATAGGGGCGGAGGGTGACGGTCATGAGTTATACCTGTATACGTGGAGTAATCCGGTCATATCTCCAACTTTCCCGAGGCCAGCCCGGCGCGGCTCAACAGCGTCAACTTCACCCGCTCATCCTCATCGAGGTCGGCGCGATAGGGGAGTCCCCCGGCGTTGAGGACCAAGCCCGCAAAGTTTTTTTGCTCGTCCGATAAATCGGCGTAGCCTTTTGTTTTTGCGTCAACGGCGGTGAAAACCGCGAGTTTTGCACCCACCATATCGGGCGTGATGATGATCGTTTGCCAGCCCAAAAGGTCAAAACCGCCCGGGACAAAAAGACCAAAACTTTGCCAGCGAGGATCTATAACCTCGATGATTTTATGCACGCCGTTACGGCCCGAGGTGTCGTATTCGTTGATGATCTGCCGCTTTGGGATCATGTAGCCCTCAGCGATGGAGTTTATCGCTAGTCGCCATCCCTGCATGGATGCCGAGACGAGGGCTTCGCGTAGGACTGTTGTGTGGGCGCTGGACATAAAAGCTCCTAATTTCTACTGATTTCGACTTTATAGATTTTATCTCGATGAGGCCTTTATATCCCCATCCTTTGCCGGATCTCATCCAGCTTTCGTTTCTCCCTCGCCTCGCATATCTCGCCGTCTATACGCATAAGAATGCCCATGATAAGGCCAGCCAGTAGGGGTATCATAGCCCGACCGCCTTGTCGGCTTGTTCGCACGCCTGATTCCATCGCAAAATAGTTATAGGGTTAAAACGGTCGTGCAAATTCAGCCCGGCAAGCTTGAGAGCAAGGACTGCCGCTTCCAGTTCTTTCACGCGAGCCTCGGCGTGTTCGGCTCGAAATTTCCACCCATCGATTGATTTTTCATACAATTTCCGCTCCTGCTCTGCCGTGGTGAGGGCGTCGTACAAAGCGAGTTCTCTCACAATATGCTTCATTTCGTTGGCTTTGCAGGAAAACTCCAATGGCCTTACGCTGAATTGTGCGCAAAAGACTTTCGCTTCTTCAAGTTCCATCATAGCTCTTAGTCCTCCCCTGCGTTTTCCATTGCTTCATTGATCTTTTCCATCAATTCCGCAACAGATTCAAGATCTTCGTCTTCAGATACATCATTGGGCAGCCCTTGCCATGCATCCAAAAGAGGGCCAATCATGGGCATAACCAATTTTGCTTGTGCTTTTATCATTCTTTCTCGTTCGCTCATCCTTCCACCACCTTTTCGCCCGATAGCTGGGGAGGTTCAGGCAGGTGCATCCAGTGAGTGATGTCTTGGCCTATCCAAGCTGTGTACATTGGAGCGTTTGGGAAAACCCACCCGCGCAAAGGTATATCCTTAGACCCCCACTGAGAGAATCCCAAAACCTTTCCTGCTTTAGCACATAGGCAAACTTGCCCAAATTCAGGTTCCTTTTCCTTGACACTAATCCACTGCCGCTCCACCTGTTCGCGGAGGGCGATCACCTCGTCGCGGAGGCGAAGAAGTTCCGCTTCCCCTGCGTCAATATCAGCCGATGTCTGCACGAGTGGGAAATACTTCCCGGCCTGCCTCCCGTAAAGTGTGCCAGTATATTTCATTTCGTGGCCTCCCATGCGGCGAGGGCGTCTTTAGCCTCATCTATCATTATGCATTTTTCGCATTCACCATCTTTTTCTGCGTGGAGTTCCATAACCATGCCATGATCACAAACACACTTCCCGAAGGTATGAGCAAGGTCGTCATAGTGCTGTTTTTGGGCAATACCAATGATATTATTCAGCGCCTTGCCCATCTGCTCAATCAGCGCATCCCTCTGCTCCGGCACCTTTTCGCTGGCAGGGGACTGCGTGATGGCGAGGCGAAGGGCGTCCTTAATTTCTCCGACAGTGAGTTTACGCCATGTACCTGATTTAATTCGCGCCGCAATAAACGGTATGACAGCTTCTACCACACTCTCCGCACACTCTGCGCGGGTCTGCGCGGCGATAGAGGCGATATATTTTTCTAAATACTCAACGCTTTCGGTGAGGTTGTCGTTGTTTGCCCTTGTCTTGTTTCTAATGTGGCATACCACGCTTTCAATGCTTTCCATGCTCATTCCTCCACTTTATAGCCGTGATTTTCGACAATTTGTTCAATGCGTTGTTTTTCTTCTGCGTCGGGAAAGTCCGCATTAAGACCCGCATAGTAAATATCGGTTAGCATCGCCATCGGCACCCGCTTGGCGAAAGCGGTCAGAAGGGCGGCGGCATTGAGTACCCAGTCGGTGTAGGTATTTGATGCATGCTGTGCCTCAATAACTGTTCGGGCCAACTCTTCCGCATCCTCCGGCACTTCGACGGGCGCAAGAAGGTCGAGGGCGGCGTCAATTGTGGTGGCGTCTTCGGTGCTATGATAGTCATAGTCGATTTTCAGCGCCTTTTTTATCTGCGCGGCCCCTTTTTCGTCCAAAATGTAAATTTTACTCATCATCCCTCCCCTCATCTTTTTTCGCCGTGAAATAATCCTCAATATATCGCAAATAATCCTCGCCATTTTTGTCGTAATCCGGGCCATTTTCCTGCCCCTCGGGCGGATTTAAGCGCTCGGGCAACGGCTCGCCGAGGCAACCAAAAAACGAGTTTAAATAGCCTCTCATTTTTTAATCTCGTCTTCGGCTATACGCGAGTCGCACTCGGCACAGTAAACATCGTTGGCCATTGGGCAATGGAGGGCATGATCGCAAAGCAGGGAACCGGACGGTGTTTTTGATTTCGGAGGCCGTGATGTCGGCCGAGGAGTACTAGGAGCGGGGCGTTCCCCGGTTTTCCCGCCTGCAAATATGGCGCATAGGATAAATCCCAAAAGTGTAAATCCCGAAGCGATTAGCCATGCGGCTATCCACGATATTTTAATCATCTTGCGCCCGCCTTGGCTGCCGTTTTTCCCGACAGTTTTTCCAATTCGTCGCGCCGCTTGCCGTCGAAATCGCCGAATTTTCTCATTGCTCTTTTGATCGCTTTTTTAGCCTGTTCGGGAGTTCTTTTGGTTTTTTTACTCATCGTTATCTCCTTACTAATACTATACCGCACTAGCTCCGCTATGTCAACAAAAATTTAAATATATTTATCCCTAAACCCTGGCCACTCCAAAAGTCTCGACGATCGGCGACCGATGAGGTAATTTATTTGTGCTCCTGGGCCGCGATAGTTACGGCAGAGCGAATTCCGCTTTATTTGCGCGTCGTAGCCGACCGCGTAGGGCGTATCGGCTAAAAGTTCAGCGATCATGTCCGAGCGCGTGGCGAACGCGATAGTCTGCTTCCCATCGCTCCACACCTCCGAGGCGCGCAATAGTTTTATACCTGCCCTGGATAAGAGGAGTGTCGCCCATTCGCCATCTGCCTCGCCGTGGTAAACATTTCGCGCCGAGATCTCCAACAGCTCGGCAACGGTCCGATTTTTCTTTTCGTCGCTCATCATCGTGGCGGCGAGTATGTGCTCTATCACGCGATCTTCGTCCTCCTGCGTATCTACGTGATCCGTCACCTGCTCGGTCATAGCAGCGTTGAGCCAGTCTAAGCCCTCGTCACAGGATATCGGTTTATCGGAGCGGATAGCCCAGGCGGCGGCCAAAACGGGCGCCCATAGATCCGCCTCGCGCTGGCCATCCATAAACGCCGATAGGCCACGGCTCAAATACTCGATATCGTCGAGGATGCGAGGCAAACTATAAAATATGCGCCTTATGTACCGCGCCGGGTCGCGCATGGCTCTAGGATATAAATCGCGGCTATGGCGGATCTTCTCCTGCTCGTCTTTCGGTACTTGTAATTCGCAGGATATGATGCGGCTGGCAATAGCCGCGCCTTCATCGGGCATATTAATAGAGGCAAAACAAAAACAGGAACGGATTAAAAAAGTAGTCGTGCCTTCGCCCGAGGCCATCGTGACGCGGCCTGAGCCGTCGCCCGCCGAGTTCCTGGCAAGGTCAAGGATCTTCGACACGTTTTCCCGCGCGTTGCGGCTTTTCGGCTCCATCTCGTCGAGGATCACGGGGCGGGCGTCCATATTGAGCGTGCGGCGTATACCGGCCTCAGTGTCTTTTCCCGATCCAAGATGCGCATATTTTCCGCACAAAATAGAGATTAAATTCTCCTGGACGAACGTCTTTCCCGTCCCCTTCCTTCCTGTAATCCAAAGATGAGGGCGCCATGAGAGGAGGCCACCAAAGGGCGCAATAACTGCCCATCCCAAAGCGGCGAGCGCGTCTACGCGGCGGGAAAAACCCTGGACGATAAATAACTGCTCCAAAAGCTCGCCGTCGACGGAGGAACTCATGGGGCCATCCATATTCTGAAAGCCCACCCGAGAGCGGAGATACGCGCTTTTTCCCTGGTACTCCTCCAGCGGAAACGATGACCCGTTTTGCGTTATGATGCGCCGTCCATCGTTGATGACTATTTTTATGCCCTCGTCGTCATCCTCACGCCATACGCCTGATCCTCTTAGCATCTCGGGGTAAAAAAGTCCGGCCTTATTTTGCATAGCGATGACAAGAGCCTGGGCGAGCTGTACGTCAATACCGCCCGAGCGTCCGACCGCGCCATTTAACGCCCACCATGCTGACCCTGCGAGCTCGTTGAGTTGCGAAGAGGAAAAACCGCCTTTTGCGATGGTAAACTGTTGTCGCTGTTCGCCTAAGATAAAATAGTAGCGCTCTTCGTCGTAGCCGAGGCAGCGGAAAGGGCAGGGGCCATCGGCAAATAGCGGGGCGTCGGCATCCTGAAAATATCTGCCGCAACTCTCTATAAAATCGCCAGGATTTATGCCGTCGGCTATGGCGTCAACGATATCCCACCCTGGATGAGATAGCGCTTGATTTCTCACGTCCAAAATCTCAGCGCTCGGTACATGTTTTTTTACCGCAAGCGCGGCTTTCATGCCGGGCTGATCCGGCCATTCCAAAAGCTTGCCATCCTTGTCGCTTTGATGATCGGCGTCGGGCCAGATGACAACGCGCTGGCCTCGCTCCGAAGCCTGGGCAAGCGGCTTCCAATCGGTTTTACCAACCGCGCCGGCGCCGGAAGACCACGAGACCAAAAGCCAGCCCTGCACCTTCACCGAGGCGCATTTTTCGCCCTCGACGACAAGGACCGGGCCTGTCCATTTTGATAGTTGCGATAAATTAAAAAGCGGGCGATTATCTTTAAATGCTTGGCCTTCTCGCCAAATAAGCCCGTCCCAGTAATAAGGGACGACGTCTTTCGTTCCATCGATGCGGTCGTACCGGACTACGGCAAAGATCAAATTCCCTGCGGCGTCAGTATATTTCCACCCGGCGACGCGCTTCCCATGATTTTCAACAGCCCATCGCTCGGTCGTCGTCGCCTGCAATTTCTCCAACGCCGAAGAGGGTACAGGATACACAGGTGCGGGGCGAGCTTTTTTTACGGCCATCGGGAGCGTGTCATTTTGCACGACGCCGCCCGAGGCTTCTATAATAAACTCGGCCGCGTCTTTCAGTTCGAGCTTTTTTGCCCTGGAAATAAGGTCGATAAAATCGCCGCCCTCAGTCGTGGAAAAATCATACCATGTCCCATCTTCTGAAATATGGAAACTTCCAATTTTTGCATCGGCGCGAAGCGGGGATAACACCCACCAGTCCCGGCCTTCCCATCGCCCGCCTGGAAACTGCGAGGCGATCAAAGCCCGAGATATCAGCGCACGGGCATCCTCAAATAATGATGCTGGCATGGCTACCGCGCCTGACTGTCTGCTACGCCTGCCAACGACTCCCCAAAAGATACCGCCTCATAAAATTTCTTAAAAATGCGCTCCTGCGTCTGGCCGCGATAGTCGTACAACACTTGATAGGGGCCGTCGGGCGATAATTGATAAATGCCGCGCAGGGTTGCGGTGGAAAAAGACGGATCTGGATAAATGTTGACGCAAAAAATCATAAAAGCAAAAATCAAAACGCTTAAAAGTACCATCAATAGTATGTCTTTTTTATGGTTTTTCATTTCACCCTCTCCACGCGCCAAGGCGGTGCGTCACGATACCGCGCATAAGCGGGGCGCGTTGCTCATGGTCTGCACCCTCGTACGCCAGCCAAGCCGCTATTTTTAGCGCCTCGTTCTGATAGATGCCGTCCGATTTTTTATAACGGATCTTCAAAGCGCGGCGGGCATCCTTTAATTTTCTATCGTCGATATTGAGCAGACCTAACACCTCATCGGAAGGCAAAGGCCAGCGACGAGGGTCAATATCCTCGATTGCCAAGCGCATAGCGCCGTATTTATAGATCATCGCGTCCTCACTTCGCCGTTAGCGTTAAAATCAGATCGGGATCGCCACAATAAACCAGGGCGGCGTCCATCGAGGAAAACACAGGTAACATGCCTATTAAACCTATTTTATCGCTAGATATCGGCTGCATCCTAAACTTCTCGCATTTTAGTTTTTCGTCGTACCGACGCATACGTACGTTGGTTGTTATTTTAGTAACCACATAGACCTTGTCGCCCTTCGGAAGCTCGGACAATACGGAGGGGTCGGGGGCCTGGGCGGGGATTTTCTGCGGAAATGCTATTGATTTCATTTCTTCTCCTTGATATATGCTTTTATCGCTTCTTCGACTTCATCCCACGAAATCCATTCGCGGAGGAGTTGAGATTGTGCGTCCCAAGCGGCGGCCCTAGCGGCGTCCCGAGCGGCGTCCCGAGCGGCGTCCCAAGCGGCGTCCCTAGCGGCGGCCCAAGCGGCGTCCCGAGCGGCGTCCCAAGCGGCGTCCCGAGCGGCGGCCCAAGCGGCGTCCCAAGCGGCGGCCTGGGCTGCGGCCCAAGCGGCGTCCATCTCTTCTTTTGTCGCTATCCCCTCCGCAAAACTTTCAGCTACTTCCACGGCTTTGCGGCTTCGCTCATCGGTAAGTAAATCCCATACCGTGCGGCCGTCAGCGAGTGGTGTTTTGCGCACGCAGGCGCAGGCATATAGCCGCAACTTGCGGTCATCGGTAAAGCCGATATTTATCAGCGCCCATAGCATCCAGTCTGATCGCTGGCAGGTTTCCCATGCTTCCTTAAAATTAGGCTGTTCCTTCATCCACGCAAACGCCGCGCTGCACGGATCGAGACTTTTCAACAACGCCAAATCTTTTTTGTTCATACCATTCTCTCCTTTTCAGGCAATAAAACCGCGCCGCAGAGCCCAAAAGGGATACGGCGCTATCAATAATGTCAGTTATAACTATATCACAGTTTCGCGGGGCGTCAACTATATTTTTTAAATAATCTTTCCAAGTTGCTTTTTTTCGCAATCGTCGTGAACTTTTTAAGCTCGTCGATGAGTGCGAGGATCTTGTCTGCCGATGGTTCAGGGAGATGATTGTTGCCTGAATCTGCGCCGATATTTACCTGTATTGGTTCGCAACGCTTTATCAGTTCGACCATGCTGGAAAAGTCAAAATCCATGATTGGCTCGATAGTCACGTAGCGCTGAAAGCTGGAAAGATACGACATTGCCGACGCCCGGTCAGAGGGGTGCGAGCTTTGTTTCATGATTTCCGGGTACCAACGGTTTGTCTCTATCGTCGTGCAAAGAACGGTATTTTTTCTTAGCTCTGAAAACTCTTGCTCATGTAGCCATCCAAAACCGGAAGGGTTTTTCGATTGGAACAAATATTTGTTTTTATTGAATCGCGCACAATGGCGCATAGTGGCAAGAGTCCAGTCGGTAGGTATGCCTCCTGCGAAAAGATCACAGGAGGAGCCTACGAATATAAATAGCCCATCGCCGTACTTTTTAGCGTCCATCTCAAACTGCTTGAACTCTTTTTTGTCAAAGTGAACAGGCTTCTGCTTGCCCCACCGCTTCATATAGCAGTAAGTACAGCCGTGCGGACATTCGCCTTTGACTGTGTTCCATGTGTGCGTAATCCATGGATACATATCGCCTTTAGAAATATTTAAACTCATAGCCCCAACTCTCCCTGCGGTCCTCGGATCTCCGCGTCAAAACCCTCATACCAGGCATTCCCCAGCATCATTTTGTTGCTAAACACGCCGCCGGCCATTGCAATCAGTGTCGCGTTGTCTTTATCCTGATGCATCCCATTATTGTCAAGGCATCGAGGGCGTCCCTCGCGTGCGGCCATAGCGCCAAGCTCGCGGACGGTCTGTAAAGCGTTTTCGGTCATAAAATTATGAGCTTCCCGTCGAGCCCTGATTTTCGTATCGCGTCAACATTGTTCTCACCATAAGCAATGAGGCATGACGGAGCCCCGGCGTTTGATTCCGCGCGGCGACCGTCAACATAGTGAAAAAACAACCTTCCATAAAAGAAAAAGACAGCGTCGGCCATTTCCCATATATAGCGGTGAAACATGTCGGTTTCGGTGCGGGCAAAGATTAAAGCGATCCCGTTCCCATGAGTAGAGAGTTTTGAAAGCCAGTCGGCGGCCTCTAGTCCGTATGGAGGGTTAAGCCATACCCGGCCCTCCCAGGGAAGAAAAAGCCCCATATCGTTGATGGTGTAATGCTTGTCTGCCATCGGCCACGGCCTAACGATTGGAGCACATGGGTCAAGGTTAAAATGCCCTAAAGCGTGCAGGATTTCGGGAGGGGTGAGCCATTCGTCATTCGTTCCAATGGTAGTTTTCGGCATGTGTCCGCTCATTCCAGTCATAGCTTCAACTCCTGTGGCGTGGTTTTTGATTGCTGCCTGTCGTAGATTTGTTTTATCATTTTATTAGCCCTAGTCTTCTTTTTAGCAGCCATATTTGGCAAAGAACCCATCCCCATAACGTTACTATTTTATCGCCATGGCAGATGACGCACTCTATTTTATTGTCGCCCCATTCCCCGCGCTCGATAATAATAAAACCTTCACCACCACATATAGGACATTTCATATCTCCGCCCCGTTCTCTCCCGCTCTCGGCGTCGCGCTCACCTCCAAAACCCCCGCATCAGTTACGCTGATATACACTCGCCCGCCCTTATCGAGTCCGTTAAACCGCACCCAAGAGGGGGGCAATCCCACGTAAAACGACGCGCCCATCTTACGTACCGCCTTGCCGCCGACAGGCCGCGCGGTAATCAGCTCGGCGATCTGCATGGTCTCGGCCTTCATGAGACCGGAATACGCGGGGCGATCGGGCCATAAAATCTTGGCCGATGAGCGTACTTTATAGTACGATATCTTCAACAGCGACCCAACCCGCGCCATCGAAAGAGGAAAGAAATCATCAGGAATCGCCAGCACAAGATCCTTTAATCGGGACATACAACCTCCCATAATGGTTTACAAAACATATATACCGCAATAACTACGGTATAACATACGCGCAACCAATCTGTCAACCAAATTCAACCCAAAAACCACAAACAACATGTTGTCGACGATAAATAAAATATTTAACCAAGGTTACAATAATTATCTATCGTTTAAACTCTTTACACGACTATACACTATTTTTATGGTGTTGTCAATATTATCGTTCGTTTAAATTATTTAAGATTATCTCAAAAAAATGATCAAGATATTTTTGGTGAATTATTGTTCGTTCAAAGAGAGCGCGAACTTTACACTTATATATATATATATCAAACTTTAATATATATATATATAATATAGAATTATCATGCAAGTGCAAGGTGATGCAAGCTTTTTGGTGTAAATGCGCCACACATGCGAAAATTACAAATATAAGCGTTCGTGTAAATAATTTAAACGGACAATAACTATGCCTTGTCTCAAAGTAATAGCATTTTTTCACCTTGCAAATGGCAAAAAGCTTGCAAATGGCATTTAATTATATATAGTATAATAAGTTGCTCTCTTTGAAAATAGTATCTTATTTTTCAAACTTGGCGCTCTCTTTGAACACTAGATAACTTATAAAAATTATTTTGATCATTTTTTTGAGCTGTCGTTAAACATATTGAAATAGTTATTGTTCGTGTAAATAAAAACGTAATTATATATGTTATAAAGATTTAGGTACTGTGACGCATAAAATCGCTAGCGGGTAGGCTTGTGCCGCGCCAGATTTTCAGACTGTATTGATTTTTTAAAGGCTTGGCAAAAATGCCAAATATATTTTACACCCTAATCCCTTGTAAACCGCATCCCTCGATAGTAAACTGTAAACTATGGCAACCGTAAGCAAAGCAGAGTACGCCCGGCTTTGTGGCGTGTCTCGAACAGCGGTATCTAAATGCAAGAATTTGCATATATTACCTAACGGAAAAATAAATACTGAGGAGCCGCCGAACGCCGATTATATGGCATTGCATATGTCGGGCGATAATGATCGCGTCATCCTCCCGCGCCCAGAGTCGGGAAATTATAAAAATATAAAAGCGCCGCCGGGTGAATTAGAATTGCCGTCGAAAGAAATTAAAAATGTTTCACGTGAAACAAAAAGAAAAACAGAGCTCAAGGAAAATGATAAATTGCCGCGAGTTAGGGAACGATCGATAATTCCTAAGGGTGACGCCATTATCGCCGGGGCGCAGGATCAAGAGCAAAATCCGGCACTGGACAGTAAAAGAGAAGTAGCCGAAATTCTGGCGAAATTCTTGGAAAACCTTGACGTACAAAAAAAGAAAGCGGACATCCAGCTTAAACGCTCGCAGACGATGCGGCACGAAGTTATTATCGCCGAAAAGAAAAAAGAACTTATCCCGCGTGACGTGGTAAATCAAGAGATTGCTAATTTTGACGCGGCGCTAAAAACAAATATCAGGGAGCTTGCTCGCAGGATTTCAGCACAGATCTACGCCGTCGCCGTAGGCCAGGGTGCGAAAGCGGTTGAGATAGAACTTGAGGCGGCGATCAGCGATGCGATCAGCAGGACCAAAGCGAGTTTGCTGTGACGGCAGAGATGGAGACCAAAGCGCGGCACGAGGCGACGAAGGCAGAGCGGCGCATGGCGCGGCTTTATCCGAAAGAGGATATCGCTGCGGCTCGCGATTGGATCCGTGGCGCGCTTTACGCCGGCGTAAAAAGCGAAATTAGCCATTTATCAATGAGCGAATGGGCGGAGAAAAAAAGGAGCTTGCCGCCCGGATTATCGCCTATTCCTGGTCCCTGGCGCTGGTCGAACGCGCCGTACTTAAAAGAGATTGCCGACTGCTTATCCTCCACCTCACCAGTCCAGCAGGTTTTTGTGATGAAAGGAGCCCAGGTAGGATTTACTGTCGGTATCCTCGAGAACTGGATTGGCTATACTATCGACGAAGATCCGGGTCCGATGATGTTTGTATCTGCCGACGCCGATGTCGCCGAAGAGTCGGTAGAGCTTCGCGTCGACCGTATGATCGAGTCCGCAGGCTTAATGCCTAAAATATTTAGCCAGTCGAAGCAGGGCAATGGCAAAAAAACCGGCGACACAAAAAAGAAAAAAGAATTTCCTGGCGGGTTCCTCCTCGCGGTAGGGCCGAACTCGGGCGGAAAACTGCGCTCTTTCTCGATCCAAAAATTGCTTGAAGACGAAATGGACGCCTTTCCTCAGCAAATCGGCGGCGCGGATGGTACGACAAAACGCGCAGCGGAAGGCGATCCGCATACGATACTTCGCCGGCGCCTCGATGCCTATGAGATGACGTCGAAAAATCTTGGTGGATCAACGCCGCTCGTAGAGCAGACAAGCCGGATAAAAAAGCTTTTTGACGCGGGCGATCAACGGCGCTACTTTGTGCCGTGCAAACATTGCGGGGCGATGCAGCCATTGGAGTGGAGAGATAAAGCGACCGGCGCGTATCGCATGATTTACGACAAGGACGAAGCCGGAAATTTAATATGGAGTTCAGTCCGCTACGAATGCGCGGTATGTGGCAAGCCCTGGAAAAACGAGGATAAAGCTTGGTTTCTTCCTCGCGGAGAATGGCGGCCGACCGCCGTGGCAAGCCAGCCGAATTATAGATCGTACCACCTTCCTGCGCTCTTATCGCCGGTATGGGCCAGATCTTGGGAAAGCATATGCCAAGAGTGGATAGCGGCAACCGAAGACCAAGGGCGTCTCAGGGCGTTTATAAATACAGTACTCGGGGAGCCGTTCCAAGAGTCGGGCGAAGCGCCCCGCTATGAGAAAATAATGCTAAGGCGCGAAGACTGGAGCGCTGAAGCCGTGCGCTTCGACGAGGCTGGCCACTTGATGGAGATGGTGCCTGCGGTTATTCCCGACACGGCAAAGGTGATTACCATTGGCGCCGACGTGCAGAAGGATCGTATCGAGTGCGAGGTTGTGGCCTGGGGAGAGGGAAAAGAGAGCTGGAGCATCGGATATCATGTTTTGCCAGGAGAGACTGCCGATATATCGTCGCCGGCATGGCGTCAATTTGCTGAGATTTTATCCATGCCGCACGGCGGGCTACCCATATCCCTCGCGCTTATCGACTCGCACTACCAGACCCCGACGGTGTATAGTTTTTCGGAGGGGTACGAGCTGGGAGTGATGCCGTGCATGGGCGAGTCGCATACTATCCGCTCGGCCAAAGTGTTTAAAATCCAGGACGTGGCGGGCTACCTTTGCCGCCGTGCCGATATTTATACCGACGTCCTCAAAATTGAAATATACCAGGCGATTGCAAAATCCGTTCCTGATAGCGGGATGGTACCTGTCGGCTATTGCCATTTTCCGGGCGATCGCCCCGAGTCTTATTTTCGTATGCTCGTCGCCGAAGAGCGCGTATCGGAGCGGACGCGTACAGGCCAGACGCGGTACGTATGGAAAAAGCCTGAAGGCCGACGCAACGAGGCGCTTGACTGCCGCGTCTATGCGCTGGCCGCGCTCTACATCGTCGCCTCGGAGGTCGCCCCGGTCGATGAACACGGGGCGGTATCTTGGGCTGATTTTTGGCAATACATGAACACGATTTAAGCTTTAAATAAAAAAAATCAAAATCTATTGACGTTTCCGACACCATGTGCGAAACTTGGCTTAATGGCTCGATCAAGCGCCGATATAAAAATCGATCTCGATGCCGCTGTCGACGCCCGCCGAAAAGCGATGAGCGGACAGGAGTACAGCATCGATACTGGGCAGGGTAGACAATCCGTCCGCCGTGCCGATCTTAACCAACTTAACGCAACCGTCAACATGCTCCAGGCAGAATACGAGGCCGCGCTCGACGATGAACAAAACGGCGGCGGTATTATGTCGGTATCATTTTCGAGGAAACCATGACAAAATTTAGAGCCTCAATCATCAACGCGCTAATCCCTAAATCCGAGAGGCAATGGAATTCATCGAGCGGATTCCGCTTCGACGGCCAAAAAATGCGCGGCATGTTGCGCACATTTTACGATTCGCGCTACTACATGGACCCGACCGCAATAAGGGCAAGATCCAGGAAGGCATATTGGGAAAGCACGATCGCTCGCGCCGCGATAAATCGCCTCGTCGATAACGCCGTAGGGACTGGACTTTCGCTGGTATCCTCCCCTGCCTGGGATCTTGTTGACCCTACTCGTAGCCCCGAAGATCGGCAAAAATGGCAGAGGGATGTCAACGTCCGTTTCTGGCTTTGGGCGCAGTCACATGAGCCGGACTCGGAAGGCCGCCGATCGTTCGGAGAGCTCCAGCGCTTCGAGTTTTTGTCCCGCCTCCGCGATGGTGAGACTCCGGTTATTTTGCGCTACTCTGGCGACTCCTCCCGCATGTCACCTGTCGCCATGCAGTTTTTAGAGGCCGACGCGATACAAGATCCAGACAATAGTTTCATTTCAGCCGCGAAAGAGCGCGGGAATAAAATATACGATGGCGTCGAGGTAAGTGCTACCGGCGAGACCATCGCGATCTATGCGCTCGACGACGCGACCAATAAATTTACCCGCATCCCTTCAACGGGGATGAAGCGGCGTTTTTTGGTATATCCGCGCATGACCGATATCCCCAACCAGACGCGCGGCGTCGGGCCGCTGGCGCCCGTCATCCACGAACTCGAAAAACTGACCGATTACGAACTCGCCGAAATTGAAGCTGCCGTAGTCAACGCGACCATAGCGGCATATATTTTGCCAAGTCCGACGGCGCCCGCGTCGCATGCTTTGACAGGGATCGTTGCAAGAAATACGACAGCGCCCGCCTCAAATAACACTGGCACGCCTGAGCCCAAAGAGGGCAAGATCGATAAAACCGGAATCATCATCCAGACGCTCAAGGCCGGCGAAGATGTCAAATCTTTTGATACCAAGCGCCCTAATCTTAATTTTGAAGCGTTTACCCGCGCCATAATCAAGCAAGTATCGGCCGCGCTTTCAATCCCCATCGAAGTTCTCGAAGAGACGTTTAACCAAAACTATTCAGCTTCTCGCGCTTCGCTGATTTTGTGGTGGATGTTTATCGAAAATTGTCGATCATCGACCGTCTCTCAGTTTTTAAATCCGATTTATGAGGCTTGGTTTTCGGAGGAAATCGCCACCGGAAGGATTAAAGCGCCCGGCTACGATAGCCCGCTGCTTCGCCGCGCTTGGCTCGCCGCCTCATGGGTGGGCCAGTCAATGCCGAGTATCGACCCTCTTAAAGAAGCCGACGCCGATGACGTGCGACTCTCTCAGGGTGCAACGACGCACGAAGCGGTCGCCCTCAAATACAACGGATCGGACTATTACGACAACGCCGACGCGTTGATGCGCGAAGATGGTAAATTACCTGAGCCAAAAAACACGGTAAAAAGTAATTCGGCAAATCAAAAAGTAGACGAAGAAGGAGAGACCATCGATGTCTGACACCATACTGCACATGATTTTAGGTGCGTTCGTCGCGGGCATAGTCGGAATCATTATTGCGGCTGTCAAGAAATATATTGAGCGCCGCGTCAAAGTTGAGACCCCGGTTGAGCGTGAATTGCGAGAGACCGAAGCGCGTATCCGGTGTATTGTCCCTGCCGTAAATATGCTCGTCGAAAACCAAGGGCCAATCCTCCAGGCGCTTCGTGCGCTTTTGGAAGCGCAGAAGGGAAAAATAAATGGCAATGTTGACGACGCGCTTTCGGTTGTCATCGATGCTCAAAACGGCTATACCGAGTTTAAGGACGCGGCCGCAAAAATACCACTTTTGGCAAAAGGTAATTTACCATGATGCAAGCCATAGCGAAAACGATCGGCGAAAAAGGCTGTTACTATTTTAGCCTTTTGCATCTCGTCGGCGCTGAGGATAAGGCGCTTGAAGTTTATTTTCCTGCGGTAGCCTTTGGAAAAGAGCAGATCATGAAACCGGACTGCTATATCAATGATCCGGCATCGCTTTTAACCTTGGTTGCTGGCGGCTCGTGGAGCGTGCGGCATGAGACTGCCGATTATATGCCAGTAGAGGGAGAGATGGAAATTTTGCGCTTTGAGCGCGTGACAACCGGCGCCACGCTTTCGCATTTTGTGGTCGGCGATGGCAAAGGCAAGGTTGCCTATGATCCACTAGGCAACTCACAAACGGTACGGCTTGGAAAGCTTGTATCCAAACGAATCGTAAAAAGGAGCAAAGCATTATGACACAGAGAAAAAAGAAAGGTCTTGGTCTCATCATATCGGGAGCGGTATCCATCGTCGCGGGCGTATGCCTCTTGAGCTTTACCGCCACCCCTGAATGGCTTGCGGTTGTCATTTCCGTAACGATGGCCGTATGCGGCGCGCTTGGGATTTATTTCCTCGCGCCCGACGTCACGGCGTAAGGGGATCGATATGGACAAATTAGACTGGCAGCAAATCGCGCTCGTCGCCTTTGGCGTCATCGGCGTTATTCAATACCTAAAAGGATATTTACCCAAAGCGCCAAGTATCGTATGGGCGCTCATCCAGCCGGTGCTTTGCCTTGGCTTTGGAGCCGCATATTCCCTCTTGCCCTCCTGGGTGACGTATGGCGTTACGGCGCTGGCGCTTTCGCAAATCGGCTACGAGACCATAGTTCAGGCGATTAAAAAGAAAATAGAAGGGGGCGCCGCGTGAGAATTTACGCCGCCGAATTCGGCTTTATTTCCAGGCTTCTCGCCGACCGCAAGGAGCTTTTTGCCTATGCTCGGGCGCTTGGATCGGCTGACGCTATGCGCGCCGCGCGGCTTGACCTCATGGCCAGCACGCGCATTTTGCTTACGCCGAAAAGCGCCGAAGAGGCCGCAAAATCATATACCATCGATGCCGAGGGCGCGGCCCATATCCCCATCGTCGGAGAGCTGACGCCTGCCGCGCAGACCGATGCATGCGGAGCCTATACCGCCCAGGCGCTTACCGAGTACGGATTTATCATCGAGGCCGCGAAAGCCGCCGATAAAGACCCCGCCGTGAAGTCGATCACATTCGATATCGACTCTCCTGGGGGCTATGTCTCAGGCGTCGACGAAGCCGCCCAGGTAATCGCAGGACTCGCAAAGCCTACGCTCGCCCGCGTCGGCGATATGGCCGCGAGCGCCGCTTATTGGCTTGCCTCACAGGCCGATAAAATAGAAGCGCTTTCGCCCGCTTCCCGCGTCGGATCGATCGGTGTCGCCGCCGAAGAGTACGACGAAGACGAAAAACTGTCCCGCGAAGGCGTGGCTCATCGCGTGTACACCTCAACCGACGCGCCCGACAAGCGGCCCGATACCGCTACGGCGGAGGGCAGGGACAAGATCATTTCGGAGCTAAACGAACTGCATTCCGTTTTTGTATCTCGCGTGGCCTCTGGCCGTGGCGTCACGGCTGAAAAAGTGCGCGACGAATTCGGGCATGGCGGGCTCGTCATCGCCTCGAAAGCGCTTGCCTCGGGCATGATCGACAGTATAAAAGGCGTTGACATTTCGCGCCGAAATAGGGACAATTTGGAAGGGAACAACCCCGCCGTCGGCGGTCTGGCCGCGAATTCGGCCAAAATAGAGAAAAAGGAGGTCCACATGGATCTCGTAACATTGAAAGCCGAATCCCCCGAAACGTACAAAGCCGCTTTCGACGAAGGGGTCAAGGCCGAAAGGACTCGCCGCGAACAGCTCATGGCGTTCGTCGGCATCAACGCTGAGGGCGACAAAGCCGTAAATGAAGCTATCGCCAACGGAAAGGAATACGCCGAGGTCGCCCCGATCCTCGCCGCAGCGACCGCTCGCGGAGCCGCGAAACCCGACCAGGGTGAAAACGCTCCCGAAGTCGATGGTGCGAAACCTGTATCGGCGTCAGGCGCGTCCGGCAATTCTGAGAACGAAATGGCCGTATTCAAGGGCCTCGGTCTCACCGCCGAAGACGTGAAAAAGTACGGAGGCAGATAAATGTCGTTGACCGCAGACCGCGAATATCAGACCATAAACCCGACGGACATCAACAAAATCAAGGCGGGTGCGGCTGATACTCTATACAAGGGCGCGATAATCAATATCGGGACAAACGGCTTCGCCAAGGTCGCCGCCGATGTCGCAGGGGAGGTGCCGCTTGGCATCAATACGCGACAGGTGGTTGCCGCCGGCGCGAACGCCGAAACCCTCGATGTCGAGTCGGGAACTTTCCGACTCCTAAAAGTCACGAACCACAAATTTACCATCCATATCACGGACGACACCGCCGCCGGTAACGCAAAATTTGACGGTAAATATTTCGTCATCTACTCGGGGACGACCGGATACTATGTCTGGTTCGACCTGGCCGCGGGAAGCGTTGACCCGGCACCCGCTGGCTTGACGGGCGTTGAAATCAATATTTCAGCGATCAATACCGATGCCGAAATCGCCGCGCTTATCGAGACCGCGCTTGAAGCCCTCGGTGGTGGAGGCGGCGCCGTGTTCGGCGTGGCGACCGTAACCCATGTCTGTACCGTGACAGTGACCAAAAAAGGCGCGTGTGAATTGTCCGGCAATGGAACGGCCGCCGCCGTGGTCCTCGTTACGAATACGGTACTTGGTACGGCTGTCCAGTCCGATGTCGGAGAACAGTTTTACGCCGTCGCTGATGATGGGGTGGTCTATGCCTCCGAAAAAGCGAACGTGACGGCGGCTCTCGGGTTATGCGTCGGGCTCTCGACAAATAACTATCTCTGGATCAATACGAAAATCCGCGCGATATAGCGTGGAAGGAGAGGGAATATGGCTCTTGCAGCTGATAGAGATATTGAGACCGTAAATCCGACTGAGGTCATAGCGATCAAGGCCGGCGCGGCCGATACGGTTTATAAAGGCTCGATTGTAAAAATCGAGACCGATGGTTATGCCGAGGTCGCCGATGGTGCGGCCGCAAGCGTAAATATGGGCCTGGCCACTGAGCAGATCGTCTGCGCCGGTTCCCATGCCGAGTATGTAAAAATCGAGATGGGGCGCTTCTGGATGCCGCATACCGGCGCTGCGCAGACCGATGTCGGAACGCTCTGCTACGCCGTGGACGATGAGAATATCGACCACACCGCGCAGGCCGTGACCGACTGCGCTCTCGGGCTTGTCATCGGGTTCAAAACTGGCTACCTCCTCGTAGATACGAGGATCAAGGCGCTGTCGTAAGCCTCGCGTCGCGGGGTAAAAGTCTGTTGACCGGCACGCCGGTCGGAGGAGATAGAGGATGATAGTAGACACCATTGCCCTGGAAAAAGGGCTGAGAATTGATTTTTTGAAGGCTTACGACGCCATGATCGGAGGCGACGCGTATATCGAGCTTGCCGATGCGCTGGCAACGACCATTCCCTCCAATTCCTCGGAGGAAAAGTATGGATGGTTCGGCGACCTGCCCATAGTCCAGGAATGGCTCGGGGACAAGGTAGCCGGAACCCTCGCCGATTACGACTACACGGTCAAAAACAAGGACTGGTACGCGGCTCTTGATATTGACCGCAACGAAATCGACGATGACAAGCTCGGCGCCCTATTGCCTAGGATGCAGATGCTTGCCAAAACGGTACGCGGATGGAAGGGCGAGATGATCGCCGACTTCCTGATCAACGGTACGACCGGCCTCGCTTATGATGGCGCCGCGTTCTTCTCGAACCGCGCAACGAATGACAACCTTCTCGCCGGAACCGGAACCACGCTCGCGCAGTTTAAGGCCGATGTCTACAGCGCCCGCGCAACAATGATGAAATATACATCCGACGTTGGTCGCGTCATGGGCCTAATGATGGATACCATCGTTGTCCCGCCTGAGCTTGAGGGTCTGGCCTATGAGGCTGTAACCTCGACGATGGGTGTAGCGGGCGACAACGTGGCAAACCCGATCAATAAGTGGATAAAGCGCGTCATCGTCCTGCCCAAGGCAACCGATGCCAACGACTGGTATGGTCTCGCCTCCGGCTGGCCGCTCAAGCCTTTTATCTTCCAGGACCGAAAAGAGACCACGCTCGTCCTCGACGATACCCAGGTCAAGCGGAATCGCAAGCTGATCTACTCCGCCGAGATGAGGGGCAATGCCGGTTACGGTTTCTATCAGATGGCCGTCAAGGTGGTCAACTGATGGGCAAAATACGGGTTCGATATCCTAACGGATTCGAGACCGAATATAGGCCCGAAGTGGCGAATATCCTGGCCGGGCGCGGTGAGGTAGTAATCCTTGCCGTTCCCGGTCAGGGTGACGCCACCATACCCGAGCTGTCGGAAGCGAAAACTTCGCTGGCTAAAAAGTCGGAAGTTTTGTTAGGCGCGGGGGTCTCGAAGCCCAAGGCAGGTGGAGTACAGCGCAGAGGTATTAAATGAGCTTGAGAGATACGGCGGCGCAGGACTCTACCGATATCATCGAGGATGACGATGATTTTGCATCCGATATTGTATTGATCGCACCCGATACGACGAGGCACGAAGTAAAAGGCTTTTACAATCGTATCGGCGTGATGATTGACCCAAATACCGGGCTCAAGATCTTTGGAAATTCTTCGTCGATTACGGTTTCTCTAGCGACGCTCGTATCTCAAGGCGTGACCATCGATGCGCTAGATACGGAAAATTGGCAGGTAGAGGCCGAGGATATAAATGGCGAAAAAGTTGTCGGCTATATTTCGGCCGCTCTCAAAGATAGGACGCTGGGACGGGTGACAATGGCGATCAGGACGGTGCCGCAAAATGAGTAGCATAATACCGCGACCATTTGACGATATTCTCATTGACCGCATCGTCACGCGCCTCCTAGCGTTTCGCGATGAGCAAATCGCACTTGATAAATCGATTGAGTTCGACGTCGAGCGTGATAAGCTCAATCCCTGGCAGGGGCTACGTCGCCCGCTCGTTAATGTATGGGCCGACGATTCAGCCCCGAAATCGGGAAGTACAAAAAACGCTCAGGACGATCAGGTAGCCGTATGTTGCGACCTCTACGCTCGAGGTATCGACGGCCTAAAAACCTCGGACAAAAACGCGGTGACCAGGCTTCTTTACCTCAAAGAGCAGATACGGTATGCGATTTATGATTTAAACGATAAGCATTTTGGTTACGCTGTCGGCATCGTCGGACCTATTTCGCCGCCTTCATGGGCGAGATTTAAAGACCAGGGCGGATTCCCTGAGGAGACCATTGTCGGCGGGCGGCTATCGTTTACCGTCGGTTATGTTTGGATACCGCGCGATGTCGAGGGCGATCCTTTAGTGGAACTTTCTTGGATCATCAATTTGTCAAAAAATGAGGAACCCGCGCCCACGGGTGGCGCTCATGTAGAAGGGCTCGAAGAATACACCCCGGCGAGCTAGGGCAGGAGGTTATACATGGCTGTAGGATTTACACTGGTACCGTCAAACGCCATCGCGTCGGCGGTATTCGTCGAGCAGTACAATAAGCGGGCGGGGCTTTCGGGCCTTGTAATTCCGCAGAAGATTTTACTTATAGGAAATTTCCTGGCGGCAAAATCCCCAACGCCCAACGTTGCGAGGCTCATCACCTCGGCGGACGAAGCAGCGAGTATCTACGGTAACGGGTCCATGCTCCACATCATGGCGATGCACGCTTTCGCCGGAGCGGGTACGGTCCCTGTCTATGCGCTTCCCGTCGCGGCCGGCACCGGATCGGCAACCGATACCATTACGGTATCGGGTACGGCATCGACCGCCGGAACTCTTGCCCTTTACATCGCAGGGATGCGCGTCGCCGTGAGCATCGTTTCGGGCGCCGTGGCCAGCGCTGTCGCTACGGCTATCGCGGCCGCGATCAACGCAAAGGTGGAACTCCCAGTAACCGCTGCCGCTGACTCGGCCATCGTCACACTGACTGCGAAATGGGCAGGTCTTACCGGCAACAATATCAACGTCGTGCAAAATCTGAACTCTGGCGACGTCGAGCAGTCTCCCGGTACCACGGCGCTGACGATTACCGCCATGTCGGGCGGCACCGCGAACCCCGATATCACGGCCGCGCTGGCTGGTCTCGGTGATACCTGGTACACGTTTATCGCCAATCCTTATCAGGATACCACGACCCTAGGACTCGTCGAGGCGGCATGGACGGCCCGCATCAATCCCGGAGTCAAAAGGCCGTTTGTCTGCTTCTATGGCTATGTCGGCGTCTACGCGGACGCGGTGGCCCTCGCCACTGGCCGCAACTCTCCCGCGACGACCATTATCCCCGTGCAGGCCTCGCCGAATATGCCGCTCGCCATCGCTGCGGCTGCGGCCGGGATATGCGCCAATTCCGCGCAGGCCGACCCCGCGAGACCATGGAAAACGCTGCTTCTCCCCGGCATCAGGGCCGGAACCGGCGCCCCTTGGACCTATGCCGAAAAGAACGCCGCCGAACTTACCGGGCTTTCGACTACTCAGCCGCAAATCGATTCGACGGTCAGGATTTTCGATCTTGTGACCACGTACAAGGACAACGCGCTCGGCGCCGACGATGACGCCTGGAGATATCCCGAGACGATCATCAATATCGCGGCCAAAATGTACAGCTTGGATAATCTATTCTCGGGCTCGCCTTTTGATCGCGCGGTCGTGATCGACGACGACTCCGTAACGGCAAAGGCATACGCCATTAGCCCCAACCGTGTCACGGCATTTATTCGCAACCTCGTCGATACGCTCTGGATCCCGGAGGCATGGAGCCGCTACCGAGACTCGATCGTCAATTCAATCGTGGCCGAAATCGACAGCACAAATCCCGGCCGCATCAACGTGAGTCTCACCGATTATCCGTCCACGGGCTTGCGCATCATGGCGGTGCTTTACAACTGGACTTTTGGAGCCCCTGCGGCATCGGCTGACGATACGCCCGCGGCTACGGATATCACAGCGTAAGGATATAGCCGGGCGGGCAACCGTCCGGCATACTCCCCGGCCAAGCCGGGAAAGGAAATAATATGGCAAGCGTAAGATCAGGCGATATCATCCAAGTGACCATCGGCGGCACGGAATTCGACCCCAAGGGCGATACCGGATGCGATGTGTTTCCGGGCGGGAAAAGCAACGAGGCGGCCGCGAACGGAAATGGCTCTGTTCATGTCACGCAGAAAAAAATCCTTGGCGGGTTCGACAACCTGGCCCTATCGATCGATGACTCGGTAGACGGCCTCAAAACCCTCCAGGACATCGCCGACGCAGGCGAACCCGTGGCCGTGTCCATGACGCTCCCCTCGGGCGTGACCTACCAGGGCAGTCTCGTACTCATCGGTGAGGTTAAAAAATCGACGGCTGACGGTGTGGCGACGATCTCCGCCCGTGGCGAGAAATTCGAGCAGGTGTAAAAATGTCAAAAATCGTAATACAGGAAGAGCCAGCGCTCGCCCTTATCGCAGGATGGGAAGAGGAGTTAGACGTCACGCTCAATCTCGCCTCGAAAGACGTCCTCTCCAGATCCGTCCAGCATGGGCGGCTTGATTATGGCGATGGAGTTTTTACGCTCCACCTCGCAAAATCCATCGAGCTAAAAGACGGCAAAACGATCGAAGAGCTCAAAATATCGGAGCCGACTGGCCGCGATATCGTCAACTCGACCAAGGGCGTCGTGCAGCAGGAACAGCAGATCAGGCTCCTCTCCAACATCACCGGCATCCCCGTTGGCGTCGTTGAGCGCCTTGGATCACGCGATCTCTATGCGGCGGTGGCCGTACTGGATTTTTTCGCCTAGACGAAGCGGCGGATTGGCTTTATGCCATTGCCGCCCGCTTCGGATTTACCGAGACCGACCTTTTAAAAATGCCTTTACATCGTATCAAATTTTGGTATAATGGACATAGCGAAATGGTACAAGAAGAGCGGCAGGCCGTCATGGCGCAGATGAAAGCCCTCGGCTTCGCAAAATAAAGGAAAAATAATGGCTCCGAAATTGACCTTGCAGACCGTATTTTCGATGGTCGATAAAGTCACAAAACCGCTCGGGGCCATGCAATCGAAAATCGGTAAAATGGGTACTTCATCCTTCGCCGAATTTGGACGGGCAGGGCAGGGGGTATCTAGATTTACGAGCCTCATCGGAGCCGCAGCGGCCGCGATCACTACGGGAGCGATGGCGAAGGCCGTGACCACGTTTGCTGATACCGCCGACCAGGTAGGAAAAACCTCGCGAGTCCTGGGCCTTGGAACCAAAGCATATCAGGAATTAACCTACGCCTCAAAAATGCAGGGCGTCGAACAGGAACAGCTCGAAAATGGCGTTAAATTGTTAAATCGTTCCCTCGGTGAAATGAAAATGAAGCAGGGGACTCTTTATACGACGCTGGCAAAAACGAATCCCGCGCTCGGCAAGCAACTCCGCGCCGCGAAAGACACCGACGAAGCGTTTATGATTATGATGGGCGCTATCGACAAAGAGACCAACGCGCAGAAACGCGCAACGCTCGCGCAAGCGGCCTTCGGAAGGGGCGGCCAGGATATTATAAAAATCACCGATGGCGGTATAAATAATTTTATAAATTTGCGAAAAGAGGCCAATCTTTATGGTGCCGTGATCGACGACAAGGCCATAAAAGCAGGCGACGAATTTGGCGACTCGCTCGACCGACTCAAAGGCCTCGCTCGCGGCTTTGCAAATCAAGGCCTTGGCCGCATCGTCGAATCGCTCGGGCCGCTCCTCCAAAAAGGCGCGGAGTGGATCGCTCAAAACAAAGATTTAATCGGACAAAAACTCGATACATATTTCGACAAGATCGGAAAGGGCATTGAAATTGTCGGCAAGGCCTGGAACTCAGGACTTATACCTGCTGTACTTGCCGCTGTTGGAGCTTATAAAATAGTACAAGGCGCGGCGATAGCGTATAACGCTATTCTGCTTATCACGGCGGGCCTCGATCCTTTCCGCCTCATCGTCATAGGCGTTTCGCTGGCAATCGGCGGGATCGTCCTTTTAGCAAAAAACTGGGACAAGGTAAAAAGCGCTTTATCGACTGGTGTCAAGGGCCTCGGAATTACTTTTGCATGGCTTTGGGACGGCATAAAATCTGGCGCAGAGGGCGCTTTTAATTTTGTAAAAATGATCGGCATGACCGTAGCCGACGCGCTTTTGACTACGTTCGGCGAGCTGATAAAATCAGTAATATGGGCGGCCTCAAAAATAGGCGGGCTTCTCGGCTTTGACACATCCGGCCTTGATGCGGCGGTATCGAAAATTACCGAACTGCAAAACACGATGCGCAAAGGATCGGCGATAGGAATTATCACCGGGGAAAATAAAAAAGCCCCAACTATCCGACAGCCTCGCGGCGAGACCGCAGGATTTTCCGATCTTGGAACTGATTATACTCAGCCGTCGCCTAACGTCATACCCATGTCGCCGAACACGGTCGCCATTGAGAGCAGGACGATGACCGAAAATCGCTCAACGTTAGATGTCAATTTGAACCAACTCCCCGCAGGCTCGACGACAAAGCAGACCGGAAGCGCTCCCGGCATCAATATAAATATAGGCGCATACGGACGCGCTCAGGCAGGGTACCGATGAGCTATGCCGACAGACTCAGGATATTAAAATATACCTCCCCGAACGGTACTATTTTTACTCTGCAATTCGATGATCTTTCCCGCAACGGAACGCGTAAAATCTCAGTATCAGAAGCGCCCGATAAAGACCTGCCGTCGATTCAGGATCTAGGCCTCGCGGCAGAAAAATACCCGGTCGATGTCTATATTTCGGGTGCCGATTACGATAAACAGGCGGACAGATTTTTCAACGCGCTGCGCGAAAAAGGTCCCGCACAGCTCTCCCATCCCCGATGGGGAGATATGCAAGTCATCCCGTTGTCGTTTTCCCAGGTGGAAAAATTCGTCGATGGAGCCCGACGTGCCGTTTTCTCAATCGATTTTGTCCGGGCTTCTGAGGAGACTTTTCCAGTCGTGGCGACTGCCGATAGTGCCGACATCGAGGACTCGATATCCGCCGTTGGAACCGCAACCGAAGCCGGATACGCGGCTCAATATGGGGAGTAAAAATGGCAACAGCCGCCGATAAAACCAAAACAAAAAACTCCGTACTCTCAAGCCTTGAATATTTCTCCGATTATGTTTTGACGTTGGCCGCTACCGATGACGTCAGGCGTACCGTGGCCTCAAATTTACTGTCAAAAATTGAGCGTAAAATTGATGATTTAATCGACACGCCGGAAGACCTCGCGGCCGATATTTCCTCGCTTTACCAGGAGGTCGCAGGCGTGGCGTCTCCCGCCGTGGCGACGATGACGGCCATGTTAAATGCGCTCGAAAATCTCATGGAGCAGGATCCACCCGACACCGAACCAACGGCCTCGACGCGTGTGATGCAGGCGTCGGCTATCGCGCAGTCCATCGCCCGCGTCGCCATATCGGGGACCATCACAACGCGCGAAGCCGCCGTAGCCGCTGCGCTCGCGGTAGCCTCGGGCGCCGAGTCGGTCCGCGCCGTGATTGACGAATGCGAGGACTCGGTATCCGGCTATATCGCGCCTTCGGATATCGTATCCTCCATCGCCGTGATGCTCAAAAAAGCGCAGGCGTATTTATTGGCGGCAGCTTTTGATCTTCGCCTTGAGCGCTCGATTATTACGGACCGGGAGTACATTCCGCTTTCGCTCATCTATAAAATATATGGCGAGACGGATATCAAGGATCGAGGCATCGAGACCGTTTTAGGAGAATTTATCGAGCAAAATAACCTCACCGATTCAGAGTTATTTTTAATCCCGATTGGCCGGGAGATAAAATATTATGTCTGATGATGTAACCCTCGAAATCGGCAATAAAAAATATGAGGGATGGACGGGACTTTCGACCGACGAGTCGATAGACTCCATCGTCGATGCGTTTTCAGTTGATGGACCAAATACATTTGGCGAAATTGCCAAACCTTTTAAATACGAAATGTGCCGCGTTTTAATTGGCGGGCAGCCGATCATAAAAGGCCGCATCGATAAAATATCTCCCAAAGACAACGCGCAGTCGCGCACCGTCGGCATCCAAGGCCGGAGCCTCGCCGGGCAAATTGTTGATTGCGATATTGACGATGAGGGTTACGAGTATTCAGGGCTCGCGCTTTCGACCATTGCCAAAAAACTGACGCGGCGTTTCGGAATTACGATTCACGCGGCGAATGATACCAACCCGATAGAGACGGCATCCTCCGAAATGGGCGCGAAAGTGGGCGAATATTTACAGCATCTATGCGCTGGCTTTGGCTTGCATTTATGGTCAGATGCGACAGGGCGACTGATAATCGGATATCCTCCCGTACAGGGCAAGCCGGTGGCATCTATCATCGCCGGGCAGTATCCCTACCTTGGAGGCGAGGCGGACTATGACGGGACGGCGCGTTTCTCCAATTATAAAATAGTCGGATCAGACTTTGGACAGCCTGAAATTGTAGGGCAAGCAGCCGACTCGGGCGTACCGATTTACCGGCCCCAGGTAGCGAAATTCGACGATCAAAGTCCTACCGATCCAAGTAACGCGGCTAAAAGATCAAGAGCCAAAGCGCTCGCCGATGCAGTCGGATGCTCAATATCGTGCGACGGGTGGCGCGACGCGGCCGGAAATTTATGGGCGAAAGGGACAACGATTATGCTCAAAAGCGCCCCGCTTATGATCTATACCGATACGGCTTTTATCGTCGCCGGAGTAAAGCGCACGCTTGACGCGAGCCAAGGGCGCAAAACTACGCTGAGACTTATATTCCCTCAGACCTATCAAAATACGATGCCAGCGAGGTATCCATGGGACTAATGGCGACGCTATCAAAACTCTCAGGAGCAGCGTACAAAAAAAAGGACAGGGCGCCAGGAGATTCGATCATTGTATCCTCGGTAGCCGCAGGAGGCGAGGAGCGGACGCCAGAAATATACTCATCGCCGGGAGTTGCCTCACTTCCTGGCGACGGCACCCAGGCCGTGCAAGTTTATCTTGAGGGGCGGCGCGTCGTCGTCGTGGCGACCTATAATTACAAAATAAAAATCGACCTGGCGAAAGGAGAAACCGCCGTATTTTCGACCGACGCGGCCGGAGATACGGTCAAAGCCAAAGCCATTTTTAAAGCCGATGGGACGATAGAGCTTAACGGCTCATCGAAGACTTTCGTCACGCACGCTGAACTTAATACGGCGCTCCAGGGATTTATTACAGCGCTGAACCTCCATGTTCACGGCTCGGCGGGCACTCCGCCTGTGACGCCGATGAGCCTCAATATTTCCAGCGCGGCGACGACAACGATAAAAACAGGGGGCTGAAATGACGTTTGATGGCGATATCGCATTGACGCAGACAACCGACGGCGGAGAGATAACGCTTGACCACGGCCAGCCTGTCATGGACGAGGGCCTCGCTACGGCGGTATACCTCTCACTTTTCGCCGGTCCTTATTGGGGCAATACGTGCGTCCCAGCGAACGAGGCGTTATCGTCGACATTTGACGATTTAATGCGAAAGCCATTAACAAATCAAACAAGGCTTGATATAATAGAGGCAACAAAAACAGCGTTACAATGGCTCGTGGACGAAAATATATCATCTGAAATTACGGTTGAAGCTGAAATATTTGCATCCACAGGGCTGTATCTTGATATTAGCATCGCGGAAGGCGGCAATATCCGGTATACCCTAAACTGGCGAGCGGAGGAGGCTAAAATTTGAGCGTATCAATCCCTACCGTCGCAGAGATAAAAGCACAAATAATCACCGACATTGAGACCTCGATCGGGGCGACGATCCCGATTATGCCGAAAGCTTTTGTCCGCGTGCTGGCGACTGCGCTCGCGGGCGTGATCCATCTTGCGTATCGTTTCGGGCTTTGGGTCTATAAACAAATTTTTGCCGCGACCGCCGATATCGAGGCGCTGATATCCAAAGCCGCCGAGTATGGGATGACGCGCAACGCGGCCATATCGGCCATACTCACGGCCACGGTAACAGGTACTACGGGCATCACGATACCGGCAGGCACGCTCTGGTCAACAGCCGCCGGCGTGGTCTATGAGCAAGAGGACGCCATTACGCTCACGGCTGGGACCGGGACCATCACCATAGCCGCGCTCACGGGCGGCATAATCGGCAATTTAGCCAACGGGCTTTTGGTAACCCTCGCCTCGCCCATCTCGGGCGTCGATGCTGACGCGACGATAGCGTCAACCGTGACAACGGGAGAAGATGCTGAGGCCGTCGAAGATTTTAGGACGCGGCTCGTCGAGCGCATCCGCTTCCGCCCCGGCGTCGGGACGGCGGTCGATTACATCCGCTGGGCGCGAGAGGTAACGGGCATTGTAAAAGCCTTCGCGTTTAACACGGCGCCCGGACAGGTTACGGTCTATCCGCTCTTGGCTATTACTGGCGCATCAAGGATTCCAGCAGCGGGGAAAATTACGGAAGTACAGGACTACCTCAACGTCGTCACGCGGAAGCCTCTTGGCGCGGAGGTCCTTGCGGCCGCCATGACTGAAATTCCAGTGGATCTTGAATTATCCGCGCTTGTCCCGGATTCGGCGGGCTTGAGGACTGAGATTGAGGATGCGATCGAGGCCTATCTTTATACGCGCTACCCCAGGCAATACACGGATGAGGTGGCGACCAATATCGTCTCCCTTGCATCGCTTTATGGCGTGGCGTCCGACACAGGCGCGCAGTCCATCACAATAGCCTCGTCCTCGATGGGCGCTGGCCTTACCCTTGATGACGACGAGATAGTCACACTTGGGACCGTCACATGGAGTTGATGGAGCGGACGCTGAGAAATGCGCTTCCCGATGGGGAGGCGTTTCCTCGTGCGGCCACGGTATCAAATCTAGGTAAACTGCTGGCCGGGATCGCCCCGCACTTGGCTACCTTGCGCCTTTTTTTGCGCGGCGTCGTGGCGGAGTCAAGCCCCTCAACGGCCATAAATTTGCTTGATGACTGGGCCATCGTCGCGGGCTTGCCTGATCCAGATTTCCCGACGCCGACCGATGAGACCGAGCTACGAAATACGATTATAGCGAGGCTGACGCAGACCAACGGCCCAACGGCGCTGGAACTTGAAGGCGTAGCGCTCCTGGGTGGCTTCGTCGTTCGGATTCTGGAGGTTGGCTGGGCTACCCCTGCGTCAACGGCGGACGGCGGCGACGCATCGACCGCATCATGGGACGCTACGTTTGACGGCGGGGACGCATCGACTACATCATGGGCGGCGACAGAAGACGGCGGCGTCACCGCACCTCTCGTTGGCTATATCTATGTGCGCACCTACGTCACGTTGACCGCCGACCAACAGGCGCGGCTTGAAAATATCATCGAACGGTTTAGGCCTTTGCATTTGGGCATCCAGTATGATTTTTTAGACACGGTTTTTCGGGCTGGATCACGGGCGGGCGAGCGGTTACTTGAGTTATAGGATATCTAAGAGGAGATAATTTATGCATCGTATAGACGGCGACGGCAATGTATCGGGAGAATTCACACAGACTCCGACCCCTGGGAATAACGCGACGCAGGTTACGGCGGACTGGCTCAACGCGGTCCAAAATGAGATAGTCAACTTTTTGGAGACCAACGGCGTCACGCTTGACAAGGCCGACAACACACAGCTTTCGGCGCTCATGGTCACGCTGTTTACGGCGGCAAAAAAAGTCGCGGGCGATTACGAAATCGAGACCGTGACAATTCCGGGCGGCACCGACAAAAAAATAAAAATAACCAATAAACAGACAGGGAAATATTTTACCATCACAGAGACGCGCTCCCCTGACGGGACTACCGTTGAGGCGACTCATGCCCTCGGGGCGGTAGCTTCGGGTATCGATTGGATTTTTGACTTTTCGATGCACAATTATGACGCGGGGATCATGAAGGGAGTTCACGTTTTGCAATGCTTCAACGGCGACACGAAAGGCGCGATGTATTGGGTCATACGCCACAGGCCTACGGGCGAGACCGGCTACGGCACGATGGAAGACTACTACATGATGAAGCTGGACGAGACCAACGGCCTCCAGGTTAACGCCGCGGCGAGCGAAGGGGTTGCACCGACTTGGGTCAAGGTGCGGACTGCTTCTGATGATTATCTTTTTGCTACAGCGGCGCAGGGGGCGAGAGCTGATGCATTAGGCGTAAGACTATTTACCGCGAGCGGTGTTTTTGTTGTCCCGCCCGATGTATCGTTAATTTTAGTTTCAGGGATTGGCGGAGGCGGTGCTGGTGGTACCGGGGCAAATGGACAAAGTGGTAGTTATGTTGGCGGCGGCGGCGGCGGTGGTGGAAGTGGTGCATCTTGCATTAGATTACCGCTTGCGGTTACTCCAGGGGAGAGCCTTAATATAGGTATTGGTATCGGATCTAATTCTACCATTGGAACATTGTTAACATTATATACAGGGGGAGCCGGTGGCAATGGATCCGGAACTTCGGCTGGTGCGGCTGGTGCGGCAGGATCTGCTGGCGGGAACCCGTGGATTAAGGCTGGCGTGGCTGGCGTGGCTGGCGTGGCTGGCGGCTATCAAACTGGAGGAAATGGAGGTGCAGGATCTGCTATAGATGCTGTAACTTATAGAGCTGCTGGCGGAAGTGCCGGAGGAGGTGCCTATCCTTCCTCGAGTACCCCAGGATCGGCGGGGGCTGGTTATGGATCGGGTGGCGGAGGCGGTGGCGGTGGATATAGTACTGGGTCGCTTACTGCCGGTTCTGCTGGCGGGGCTGGAAAATCCGGTTATGTTTTAATAGAATTTTAGAGGAGCTAATAGATGATCTACCTAATCCTATCCCTCATCGCCCTGGCCGTCGCTGTCTTCCTCCTCGCCAGCGCCCTCATTAAAAAAAACTCCATTATCTCCAACCTTAACGAGGATAAAAACGCCTTAAAAAAATATATATCCGATGTGGAGGCACAAATTGCTGATACCCAAAGGGTGCGGGACGCGCTTAAAAATGGTGATCCCGCTGATCGTTTTGCTCACTCTCTCGATGTCCTGCGCGACGCCGCCGACGCCGGAACCGATAAAGATAGCGTGGCCGACACTAAGGCAAGCGCCGGCAAGCGTAACCCTGTCCGCTGATGGGGCGACCGTGACGATGCCGCTGGACTATTGGACCGATCTTGCGATTTACATCGATAGTGTGGACAAAATACGCAAGAGGCTTTACAATTTGGATATGATCTTGGAGGCCGCCCGGTGAACTACATACCCACGGTTGAGCATCTCAACATCTCCCAAGGCGCGGCTTTCGAGCACGAATTTGGCCCCTTTCTCGATGAGGATGGCGTGGCCGTTGACCTTACTGGGGCGACCGTTGTCGCGCAGATGCGTGCCTACACGGGAGCCGTTGCTATTTTAGCCGAGTTTGAGGCCAATATCGTCACCCCAGCGAACGTAAATCTTACGCTTTCCCTCACCGCTGCACAGACTGCCGCGCTTGTGACGACCGGTCTTATGTTTTCGGAGTTTACCCGGTATGTGTACGATGTTAAAGCGATCTGGCCTGCGACAAGTTTACGGATAGCGCATGGGGAAGCAAGGGTATCCCCCTCATCGACGATAGAGACGGTTACTGATGGCGGCGGTGCTGGGACAGTAGTTTGGGACGGGATCTTAAATGGAGGGAATGCAAATGGCAACTAAAATACAAGTGCGGCGCGACACGGCCGCGAATTGGACGAGCGTTAATCCTACGCTCTCGGCGGGAGAGTGGGGACTCGAGACCGATACCGGGCGCGCAAAAATAGGCGACGGGACTACGGCATGGGCAACGCTTGTCTACAGCACGATGGACGCAATTATTTTGGCGACGATTACGGGCGGACTTACAGCCAAAGCAACGCCCATCGATGCTGACAAAATCGGCTTTTGGGACTCCGTAACCTCGGCGATGAGGAATTTCACGTTTGCAAATTTGTGGACGTGGATAAAAGCAAAATTTACCAGCGATGGAGTAGCAGCAAGGACAGCGCTCGACGTTGACAGCAAAAGCGAAGTCACGGGCAAAGCCTCTTCCGCCAAGACCGCAGCCGAAGCTACCGCCGCCGGCGCTCTTGCCGGCCACGTTTCGGACGCTGATCCGCATGCGCAGTATCAAAAAGAGGAAGCGGGCAAGGGGCTATCGACCAACAACTATAGCGATGAGGAAAAATCGAAAGTACCCACTACTGCCGAAAAAGCTCATCTTGCCGCCATCGAGGCCGCAACCGGGACAGGCACAGCCGAGAAGCTCATGACCCTGCTCACCACGCTAATAAAAGCCCTCTTTGGCTTTGTCGCCAACGCCGTGGGCTTCGAGCTGGCGGGCGGGGATGCGAGTAAAAAATTGACCGTGAGCGCTGATGCGGACACTAAGGATATCCCAACCACGGCGGGGAAAGCAGACGCTGATGCGATAGGTGCGGCGGAAGGCACAACGCTCTCGGAGCGTATCACGGGTTTCATTACTCCCTCTGTGTCCAGGATTGGGCATCGTTTTGCCCGACTGCTTGGGCACAAACTTAAAAGCGCCACCGAGTCCATGGTGATATCCATGATGTCGGACTCAACGAGCAATGAGATATGGGAGTGGTTTTATCTTGCGATGGCATGGCTTGCCGGCCTTTATCCTGCGTATACTTTTATCCACCGCCTATGGTCAGACACAACTCAAAGCTACAGCGATTACGACTATGACAGTCCAGGAGTCAAGGTAATACAATATGGCACAGCCGGGGATGGATATGCGTTATGCGGGGGCGGGAGAGCTGTAATCGGTGATACGGCGACATTGCGGATTACCGGTGATCTCGAAATCATTGCAAAAATTGCATGTGATGATTACTCACATAGCGCAGAACAAACCATAGTTAGCAAAATGGGCGACTCCGGAAATTACGGATGGAGCCTTTTTATTGACATATATGGCTATCCAAAACTATGGTGGAGTTCAGATGGATCAAATTCCATCATCAAATCAGCCGATGCGCCAATACCAGTATCTAATGGCGCATCGGTATGGCTCAAAGCCACGATCGATGTTGATAATGGATCAAGCGGCAATACGGTAAAATTCTATACATCGTCAAACGGTACAAACTGGACACAGCTAAGCACGAGCGTGGTTACTGCGGGAGTGACAAGCATATATGCATCAACGGCGGATATACATATTGGGAGCAGGGGTACATCACAACCGCTAATTGGGAAAATTTATCGCGTATTTGTTAAAAACGGAATCGCAGGCAAAGTAGTTGCATCTCCCGATTTTGGACAAGCATATCCGTCGATTGTTACTACTTTCCCCGACCTTGAGGGCAACGCTGTAACAAAAACCGGGACGATTACCTGGGGTAATGGAGCGCCATGTGTCATTATTGCCAACGCGTCAGTATCAGGGCAAACGGCAGCGTATTTTAATAACGAGGCACGGTTTGCCTTAGTAACAGCGCATGAGCCGCTTCTGCAATTTGTTAGTTTGTCCCATAACGAGATGACGACCGTTGATTATACAACGTACAGAACGCTGATTGCAGCAATCGCCGCCAAATATCCTAATTCAGGGATTGTCCTTTGTGCGCAAAATCCGCAACAGACCCCACTCGTTTACATAGATCACCACGCTATACGATGCGGACAAGTTGCGCAGTATGCCGTGGTCAATGACTATGGGCTGATTGATGCTTTTGCCGCTTTCAAGGCGCTCGGAGATTTTTCTGGTTATATGGCAGACGGCGCACATCCAAACGCGGCAGGAACTGCACTATGGGCAACCGAGGCTAAAAAGTATCTTATCGGGGCATTGTAAAAAGTAGGCCGTGAGGCCATCGGAGACAGTATGCAGTTAGGCACCTGGGATAATATTAACGGAGGCAACTAATCTCAAAAGGTAATTTTAGCGCCGTTTGGAAAACTGGCCCTTATGCGGAGCAGTTAAAAACGGCGTATCTCTCGCTCAATATTGCTGTCGCCTCAGCGGTCAATACTGTCGCGTCCTTCGCTCACGCGCAATCGCTAAAAAATATGCGAAAGCAGTTTATTTTAAGGAATAAATATACTGAAAATTCGTTGCGCTTTTGGGCGGCCAATGACAAGACACCAAAGCAGGCGAGCTATAATAAAAAATATACAGTCAAGCTGGATCTCAACAGGATAAATGCGGTCTCCGGCACGGTCTCGCCATATATGCCACTCCAGGAGGCGGGCGGCACGCAAAAGCCTAAAATCGGCGCTAAATTTATCCCCATGCCGACGACAGCGGGGCGCGGGGGGAATATGCGCAAGGCCATTCCTAAAAAGTTTAGGCTCGGTCCAGGTAAACCAGCATTTGGGAAGGGATCGCCGTTTTTTGCTTTGCCGTCGGGGATATACTACCGAGTTGGAAAACCATCAAAGCGGCCAAGGGCGGCGCCCGGAAAAGCCAATCCGTTGCGACCGATTATTATGATTAGGTCGTTGAAAGAATCTACGCAAATAGTTAAAAAAACTCAATGGCACGAGTCGGCAATGCGTCAATGGGGAACGCCTGAAAATATGCAAAAAGCATACGTCCAGGCGGCGGAAAGGGAATTAAAAAGATTGAAAGAAAAATAAAGCCCCTCTAACGAGGGGCCTATCTTTATCTGCTGTTTTTAATTTTAAAAAAGATCATTGCCCTCTTTAAGCGGCTCTTCTCCAGCATCCGGCGCGTCGTCCTGGCCTTCCTGCTCCGTGGCTTCGACTTCCGGCTCCTCGATCTTGTCAGCTGGCTTTATTTTATCCGTCGCTTTGTCGAGCCTGTCGGCCATGCGGTCGCCGACATCTCGCAGGGGCTCGGCCTGCCGCACAGGCTCCATCTCTGCCGCGTCGTCGTCGGCCAGGGCCATCGCCAGACCTTCGGACTCGGAAGCAGGGCGCTTCAAGAGTTTTTTCGTCGCCGTCTTGAAGTGCATATCCATGAGCGATTTTTTATACGCTGGCGAGTTCGTGTTGCCGTAGTTCCGCTCTATGGTTTCCACGTCCTCTTGGCGCACATAGGGCGTTTCGATGCGTCCGTCGATGTACTCGAGTTTGGTATACCATCCGGTGAGCTTTCCGCGATCGGCGAGCGGGTTGAATTCGTGCTCGATTTTACCGCCGACCGGATCTATTTTAAGCTTGTCGTTGGCATACACCGGGCGCACTTCAGGCGGATATTTCAGCACGGCGCCGGGGCCATGCGCCGAGATATACGTGAGGCCGACCGCTGAGGGCATGAGGACGGCGCGGCCCGACTTTGGCACGAGATAAGCGTGCGGATACTGGCCGCCGATCTGTAGCCCCATCGTCGAGGCGCGGGCAAGGGTCTGGTAAATCGAAAAAAGGCCCTGCCTGGTGCGGATGACGTCTTTGAGGTTGTCGTCATTGGCGATCGATACGATGGCGCGTTGCATCCAGAGCGGGAACGCCTGCCGGATTGAGGGCAAGGCGATTTCCTGGATCTTCGGCCCCAGCGTAAGGGCTACCGAATCGAGGCCTTTACGGCCCACAGCGACGGAGGCGAAAAACTCGGCCTCCGATTGATTGCCGATAGCGGGCGCGGCGTCTGCCTGAGCTTCTTGATTTTCATTCATCTTTCATCTCCTTGTATTTTCTGAGCGGCGTACAAATGACGCGCAGTTGCCAGTTTTGCAGGAAGGCAAAAGATTTAAGCATCCCGCGCCAAAAAAACATGCCACCCGACGAGAGCTGGCCCCATACGACAAATTGTTCGATGGATCTGATATGGTCGCCGCGGATATAGCTTTGGCCTTTCTTTTTGTTCCATGGCGGTGTATTTTTCATCTCGATGGCGCGGGCGAGAAAACCATCGGTTTTATCCGGCATTATGCCTCTCCTTTTCGGCGATAATTTCTTTCGCTTTTTGCCGCACGATACCGGGATCGAGCAGGGCAAGCATCGCCCAGGTGTCGACCTCAGAAAATCTGGAAAAGAAAAATTGCTTGACTTCGATTTCGCGCTTTTGTTTTGCCGATTTCCCAGGCTCCTTGACCTCGATCATCAGCGTGGCGAAAGCCTCGGTAAGCACGGCGCGGGCAAGGCGGACGAAGGGCGGCGACCTCACGGCGCTCGGGGCAAGCCTTATTTTGCGCCTGCCGCGCGACTCAGTGCGATCGAGGACGATCATATTTTAACCGCTTTGCGTTTCGCTTCAAGCATCATTTTTTTTACCGATCCACCGGCGGTGGCTTTGGCTTTATCGGTTATGATGTGCGCCGATGATTTCATGCTTTTTGCGATCGCGTCGTGATGCTTTTTCTCCCAGCGATCGTAATAGTCTTTTTTTACCTTCGGAAAGATAAGCCCGACGAGTAGCCGCCATAGCGGATACCGGAAGCTTTTTCGCTTGTCTGCGTCAACTTGTTTTGCGATGCCTGCCAGCCGTCGCCGCGCCTCTTTGATCTGCCTCGCCTCGCCCATCATGTGCCTCCTCTTTAGCTTTTGAGTTTTGCTGGCCGCATCTCCCGGCGGCTCGATTTCGTGATAAATCCATCGGCGGTAAATTTATCCCAGTCGGCGGGATACTTTTTTTTGATTTCCGCGCCCTTGACATATTCATTGTCCACCGTCCACGAGGATGCAAACTGCGTACCCTCAGGGGAGCGCAAATACGCGTTTTCGCCCATAAGGATACCGATAGCGTTTTTTATATCCTCGCGCTCGGCGCTTGCCTCTTTTTCGCGTTTTCCCGCTGCGTGATAGCGGCCTATCATCTCGCGTACGCGAAGCTCTTCGTCGCCGCCGATAACCGCCGTTTGCTCAACCGGCTTGGGCCACATCGTCGCTACATCGGCCCAGTCCTCGGGTTGCGGAGGCGTATTAGTATCGACAAGATTTTGAAAACGCTGGCCCAAGGCAAGGCACTTTTCCTGGACGCGGGGATCGGCGATGATCGGCCCGTACTCGCGCCACTCGCCGGTATCGATGAGCACGGCGACAAAAGCGATGCGGACGCCATAAGTAAAAAGTTGCCACTGGACCTGGAGAAAAACTCGGGCAGGAATGCCGTTTGCGGTAAAATCGGACTTTGAAAATCCGGCATCTGGATTTTGCTCGTCGCGTTTTGCGCTAAAAAATCCGGAAGATTTGGCCTCGACGATAACAGGCTCTTGGTGGTCTTCTGTGGGCTCAGTTATCAGTAAATCCGCATGGCTCATCGCCCATGGATATTCCGGGTGACAGCACATCGTTTCGGTTTTAAACGGCCCATTACTGCGCCCGCGAATTTTAGCCGCAAGATATTCGTCGGCCGCAATTTTGCCGTAGTGCTTCTCCACCCATCGGGCAAGGATAAGCGGCTCTAGGCGGTGGCCCCAGTCGGCACGCTCGCCGCCCGCGCTCGGCGGGTCGATGCCTTTTTTTTGACGCCATAGCATGTACGGCGTGCCGTTTTCGTATTGGAGATTTAAACCGGCGAGAGTAGGGATATCGGAAGAGCCGACACCGCGCGCCCGCTCGGCGTGAAAATCTTTTCCTATTTTTCGGTATCGGTACATTTGTTTTTTCCTTGAGGCCGTGGTTTTCTTGGCCCTCTCGGGCGGCCTTTAGGCCAGCCGCCCAAATGGGAATTTCTTGCCCTCGCCGCGTTTTGCGCAGGGGTTCCCGCCGCGCCGCCTTTCGCTCCTATGGATTGATACCAGGCGGATATGGCGGGGTCAACGTTAGGCGATTTTTGCCGCTTTGACATCACGCCTTCTTGTACACGTTGAGGCCGACGACGATTTCGCCTGCGGGAGTCTGGATCTTTTTGTTTCCTCGCGTCGAAGAGATGACGCAAGACTTACCCGACTTGGAGAGCTCACCCTCGGCGGACAGATCGATTTCGATGATCATGGTCTGGCCTTTGATAGTGATTTTCGGTTCCATGAATGCTCCTTTGCGGCGTGGCCGCTATTTCCCTTCCGGTCTTTTATCGATGCCTTTTTCCGCAAGGATCGCGGCGAGGTCATCGACATGTAAGCAGTCGACTAAACAGGCAAAGTCAGGCGACGGCTGGACCGGCGCAATATACCCATTGCAGTAATCGTCCCCCGGTATCGCGCTGTGCAGGACGCCAAAGGATATGACGCGACCACCTTCAAGCTTCACAATCTTGTCGCCATTCTTCGCTTCCCTTCCGTTTCTATAATGCATAACACCTCCCTAGCCCGACGCCTTTTTACGTCCGCGACCCGCTACTTAATTTATACCGCAACTATTACGGTATGTCAACTATAAATTATATTTATCTCATCTTTTGCGTCCGATACTCCCATGCCCAGTCTGCCCAGCCTGCCGAATAGCCGATAGCCTCGGCCAGCGCCTTGATCGTCCTTTTATCCGTCGCCCGAAACGCGGCACCAAGTAATATTTTTTGCCGGTCTTTGGCTTTGGCCGCCATCGCCCGTTGGTACACCTCTGCGGCGCGTGCCGCTTCATCTTCGGGCGCTCCGGCCCGCACAAGCTCACCGGCGAGGACGTGCAAGGGCTTCTGCTCCCGGTCTCTCGGCTGCTCAAATTCAAAGCCACAGCTCGGGCAGGTAGTCGGGTGCCCAGGCCATACGCCATAACATACCGGGCAAGTGGTAATCGCTGGCGGCCGCTCGTCGCGGTCTTTACGGCTTCGAGCGTTGAGGGTCCAATTACGATCATCAAGGACGTGGCCGTGGAGATGATAATTTCCCGCGTGGTCAAGGATCACCGCGTCGGTTTTACCCGGCGACATCCGCAACGCGCGGCCCGCCTGCTGGAGATAAAGCGCGAGGCTTGCCGTCCTCCTGAGTAAAATAGCGCCCGCCATCACTGGCACGTCGACGCCCTCGGAGATAACATCACAGGAGCAGACCACCTGGACCGATCCATCAGCGAGGCCTTTTAGTGCCGCGTCGCGATCCGATTTTTTCATCCCGCCCTCGACGACCGCCGAGGTAAAACCAGCCGCTTTGAATTGCTCGGCCATTAAATAGCTGTGTTTTATCGACACGCAAAAACACACGGCGGGGAGGCCTGATAAATGCTGTTGATAATGCTCGATCACATCGCCGACGATAGATCTAGAGGACATCTTTTGCTCTTGCTCGGCCTGGTCGAAATCGCCGCGCTTGAGGTGGTATTTTGCCGTTATCTCATGGGGCGGGCGATATAAAATAGGCT
>Ga0074195_1001149_pt1 | contig 40074 bp, 34 predicted proteins | sample EPASupsiteHSE623_FD_64525 | JGI IMG/M metagenome (GOLD analysis project Ga0074195, IMG submission 64525) | Bioremediated contaminated groundwater from EPA Superfund site, New Mexico - Sample HSE6-23 | ecosystem: Environmental > Aquatic > Deep subsurface > Groundwater > Contaminated ...
GGGGGGGCCGGCCCCCCTGAGGCGGCGTGCGGACGAGTCACTGAGCGTACCGCGTGAGTACGATCAACAGCGACGAACATTCCGCGAAGCGGTATGTGAGGAGTGGGCGAGAGCAGCCGCTGGCGCAGGAGCATCGCGACAAGCCAGGGGCGTACTACATCTCAACAGGGCAACTCCGGGTAAAGCAAGGGAGGTGATGTGAAGCGAGCCGGAGCGTCAGCGAGGACGAGTGAACATGACCGACCGATCTTCATGCCAACCATGAACCTTATTCTGATCGGTTCAAAAATGAACCATGTGGAACAAAATTTGACCAGTGTTCATCCAACCCACACTCATAATTTTCCGGGAGTTCCGGTGCGGTGCTGAGTCATATGTTACATATCTGAGTCAATCAGCCGGGTACTTATGGCCCTTTTGCCATAGAGAGAGACGGGCACTTTTAGGCCCTTCTGTTTTTAAAAAACTCCTTGTCTTGTTTCTCTCCTAAATGTCCTGTTCATGTCCCGTTCATGTCTCGTTTGTCCTGCTTCCTGCGAGGCCCCTTTGGCCCCTTTCTGACCCCTTTGTTCTACGGTTTTTCTCGTTCACGCCAGTCTCCCTGAATTGTCCAGACACTGTCTGGATTTTTGTCCGGTCCGAAATTCCCCAGTCACTGTCTGGGCAATTGAAAGAAAATGTTGTAAATCCAATTCAGCAGACACTCTCTGCTAAATTCATAAGGGGCATCAAAGGGGCATAAGGAGCATTGAAGGGGCGCCATTGAAGCACCCTGACACAATCCACATATCCTCCCGTGACCAAAGAGCAACAACCAGAAAAAGGAAGAGAACCCTAACTCAGTACAAAGCTCCGGGACCCTTCCATCATGACCCTTGACCAACTCCTCAACCAAATCGAAACGCGGGAACTCGAATTCAAGGAAAAACCGAATCCCGCACTCTTCAAGACATTATCAGCATTTGCCAACACCAACGGGGGAGTTGTGTTCGTTGGCATATCGGACAAAAAAGAGATCACCGGCTACCGCTGCTCAAATGCCGATCTCAAGGAACTCTCCGATACTATTGTCAACAAACTTGCCATCCATCCCGTCATCGAGCCAATCAAATGCGAAGGGAAAACAGTTCTCCGTATCGATGTGAAGAAAAGTAAAACACCAGTCGCATACGAAGGCCGGTATTACAGCCGGGTGGGAAACACCACGCGGCTTATGGACATCGAAGAACTCAAAGAATTCCTCATTTCAAGTATAGAATGGGACAGCCTCCTCTCGCAGCGCGTACTTGCGGATATTGACGAGGAAACGGTCCGACTCTTCGTGCGCCAGGCAAAAAGTGCCGGGAGGCTTCCCGGCGCTGACGAGCGGGAACCGATTGAGACGATACTCACGCGGCTCGGTCTTATGAAGGGGGATCAACTGACCAACGCGGCATTCCTGCTCTTCGGGAAAAAACCGGAACACCCCTACCTGTCGGATCCGGTGCTTCGTATCGGCCGGTTCAAAGATGGGGCGACCATCATTGGGGACCGCTGGATTGCCGGGAACCTTTTCCACCAGCTCAGCGAAGGGGAAGAGGCACTCAGGAATTTTATCAATGTGCGCTACGAAATATCGGGAGAAACACCGGAGCGTAAGGAGCACTGGGATTATCCGCTCCCTGCACTCCGTGAAGCGCTCATGAATGCCCTTGTTCACCGGGATTATTTCAAAAAGCACGAACAGATCATGATAAAAATCTATGACGATGAGATCTGGTTCTATAACCCCGGCGGTTTTCCAAAGGGACTGTCAATCGAGCAGTTGAAAGCAAAGCCTCAGTCAATACCACGAAACCCGCTGATCGCAACGATCTTCTATCTTGCCGGTTATATCGAGCGGTACGGTTCCGGCATCCAGAGGATATTCACAACATTTGCAGAAGCAGGGCTTCCCGAGCCGGAATTCAAAACCGATTCCTGGGGTCTCACCCTGAGGATGCAGAAGGATATCTTCACGGAAGATTATCTCGCGCAGATGGATTTAAATGAACGACAACTTCAGGCCATCCCCTATCTGCGAAAACAAGGGAGCATTTCCAAACGTGAATATCAGGATCTTGTGTCAATCTCCACGAGAACTGCGCTCTACGATCTGACGGTGTTGGTTAACAAAGGTGTGTTGGTACGGGTTGGTACCGGAAAATCTTCCCGATATGTGCTGTCATCCAAACCGCAGACTGCACGTTCAGAGAACTCGAAGACAATCTCTAAGACATGAGATATTGCGCGTATTGCGCGTAAATTGCGCGTATCCCCTCACCTGCATGAACTAAAACGTCATACATTTGGCGGGGGCAGCTCCGTGCATTTGCCGGATAGCTCCGTGCATTTGAAGACCACCTCCGTACATTTAGAGGGGGTCTTTCCCAAAACCCAATTTTTGACCCCCACCCCGGAAAAAACGACCCTCATAGTGGCATCCCGGTCGGGTTTTCCGGGTCCGGATGGGCTAAAATAGGTGGCGAAAAAAGCCTCGATTCTAGGGCCTTTGGTGGGCTTTGAGAGAGGTGCATTTCTCCCTTATTTTGGCAATCAGAACGATTAAAAGGCGTATTTTCCACAGGAACTGAAAAGGGAGAATTAACGGGGTTTTCCGGTACTTTTGTACTCAGGTTTTGACCCCTTATTCCAGGGGTCTCCGACGGAGAATAGGTGAGGGGATACCTTAGGTGATCTAAAGGTGATATTTCCTTTCAAGTTCTTCTAATTCAGGAGCAAATATCTTCGAAATGCAGATCTTTGTCTTGGGTAAGGAGTGACCCGTATCGACAAAAATGGCCCCGATTAAAGCTTCGACGGTATCCGAGCATAATTTTTTTGTACCTTTCTCTAATTGCTCCCCCGTCCCCATTCTATGCCGAATCAAATTATCTTCAAGAAGGCAGAGTCGTTTCCCGACTTCAGCCAATTTAAGATTTTTTTCCAGACCGGTTTTGAAAATTGTGATATCCCCTTTTGTATCCACTCCCATATCCAAGAGTAACCAGACAAAACCCGCTTTTAAAATTGCATCTCCCAAGGTTGCATAAGTTGCCTGATGCGGGCAATCTCTTCCCCCAACCGTTTTGTCTTTTTCCTCTTTGGAAAATGTCGGATGCGTAAGAGCACGATACAATTCTTTTTTTTCTTTGAATGGATGCCCTAATCGTTTTTCTAGTTCTTGGATCTTTGCCGGGTCCATCATAGTAGGATGATTGTCAGATTCGAATAAAAATCAAACTAAAAAGAGGAGAAAAACAAAAATTCAAAACTCAACCCCCCATCCCCGTAATCATCCCCACCACCTGCTGCGCCGTCACCGGGTCCACCACCCGGGCCAGGACCAGCCCCGCCATGGAAATGAACAGAGTCCAAAAGACTCTCTTCACCTGCTCATTCTTCCCGAACGCCTCGATCGCTGCATCCGCATCCGCCTTCATTGCCTGCTGCATCAATTTCGGCAGAAACACAAACAACGGCAGAAACAGGACCGCAGCACTGATGAACGCAAGAGTAATCTCTGCCCGACCCACAAGGAAGATCCCAACCGGGACCGCAAACACACCGGCCAGCATCGCAGCCATCCCAACCTCACCAAACCAGAAGTAATGCCGCTTATCGGAATAGTTCAACCGCTCTTCATTCGTAAGCGCTGACAAGTCAAAGATGCCAAGAGTGTTCAGCATCCCGTACCAGACCGCGTGCGTCTCCTCCGGGTCCGCAACGAGACCGAGGAACAGCACCGCGATCGGTACAATCAGAAGAAGAAGGGGAAGATGGGCCAGCACCAGGACCAACCCGAGCAGGCACCCGGTCCCGCAGATGGCGGCCCGGGTCTGCAACTCATTCTCGAACATCAGTACTCTCCGCAATCCGGATCTCAAAGACCGGGCTGGTGTACCCACCATTTACCGGGCTGAAATCCCGGACCCGGCCCATCTGGGCAAACTTGCGCCGACCGGTCCGGATCTGGACCGTGTGGATACCGGGCGCTCGCGGGTAAACCCGGCGGCCATCGATATCGTGCATCTCCTCATACGGCGGAATGTCAAACCAGTCCGGCCAGAACCGGACGCCTCGCGGGATGTCCGTTCCCCGGTACAGGTCCTGCATCCGCATTGGGGAGAGGTTGTCGTAGATTACATCGATGATCAGATTCTCATCGCCCTGCTCCGGATGCAGGTCCAGTTCATAGAAAATGGGATTACGCCGCACCTCGTCCTGGGTGAGCGGGGTATTGAGCGTGAGCGGCTCAAGCCCGTTGAACTTTCCCCGGTACAGGCCGGTCACGGTTGCGACCGGCTGCATGTTCTCAGCTACCATGACACTCCTCCTTGATGTGTTCATGCTCATCCCGGAGTTTCTTGAACTCCTCGACAACCTCATCATACTTGCCGATCTTCTGGTAGATGGCAAACAGCATGGGATAGATCGGGAGCACAGCCCCGAGCACAATTGCTAAAATTTCAGTTTCCATATAAGCGGTCCTCCGCACGTGACGAATCGACCAAAAAGAGAGGTGACCGGGAGGTCTCCTCTCCCCCGGGTTTTGTTCGTCTGGCGATTCTAGGCGAGTGCCGCCACGGTGTCTGCCCAGGTCTCGACCCGGGTCCGGATGGCTTCATCCGAGTAGGACGTGAGGGTTACCCGGTCGCGGCTGAAGGTCACCTGGTACAGTTCGCCGTTGGTGTCATGGCACTTGAGGGTCGCGCTGAACGCTTCGTTCTCGGTGTCGCGGACCGCAGTGCCGCCATGGGCTGCACTGAGGGCTGCACTGGCGACAAGAGCCGTTGCCCCTGCATTGAACCCGGCGATGGTGTTGAACTTATCCGACAGGCTGCCGACAACCTTTGCATCGGAGTCCTGGTAGACGATCTTCACCGTGTACCCTTCCTTGGTCTTTTCTACCGGGTCATGGTTCAGCCCGGCGGTCATGTACGCTACACATGCAAACGGGTTGTCGGTGATAACCGACTGGACGATCGTGTTGAACGTCGCAACGTCTGCAATCGGGTCCGCGAGTTCACGGACAGCACTCTTGGTTACATTGCTCTGTACGAAATCTGCCATAAGTTTTCTCTGGCTCCCGCCCTTGGGCCCTTGGGCTAAAATAGTACTCTGTAGGACGGGGAATTTAGGTTTTTATGAAGGGGGACGGGGGAGAGGAATTATGAATTGAGAACAAATCATCCAGATGAACTCAGTACATTTGGCCAACAGCTCCGTACATTTGCACAAAATCTCAGAACATTTGGTACCGAGCTCCGTGCATTTGCTCAAAATCTCAGAACTTTTGGCTGTCAGCTCCGTGCATTTGGTACCGAGCTCCGTGCATTTGCTCAAAATCACTGAACTTTTGGCTGTCAGCTCCGTGCATTTGGTACCGAGCTCCGTGCATTGTAAAAAGATAACTCAACATAACGCGATGAAAAGGCTGAATAGAACAGTAAAGGGGCAGATGGGGCTTTTATCGTCACCAGGCCCCATGAAAAAATCAAAGTAATTCCCTAAAAGAAGGGTATGTTTTTTGCCCCTTCGTCAAGCATCGATTGAAGTGTATGTCCTCGCAAAGACCATATCGGCAAGCCATTTCCGGAATGCCGGATTATCGCTGTAAAGTTTGAACAGCTCAGTGTGGTCCTTGAGAAGATCAACTACGACACGACCTAATGCATTGTCATGCTCAATACGGGCATTTTGTTTATCGGAATTTTTCATTGCATTCTGGTATGCCCGGTCTGCTGCCACTTTCGTTGGGATTTCTTCGGTGATGACTGTGTGAATCTTATCGGCGTCCTTCCACTCAATATTTCCAAATTGATCATTGAACCCCCTGAGGATATTGCTCAACCGGTCGAGATCGGGTTCCGGCATTCTGCCTCCGCCACTGGTAGGAACCGGCTCGACAATACCATCCTGATCCTGAAGTCTGATGGCCAGCGCCGACTTGACTTCTACCCGGTAACTGTCCATATCGATCGCTTCGAGAATTCCTTTTGAGAGATCCTGCTCTTTGGGTGCCGGCAGTTTGGGTATGAGGAAATTTAAGAAAATCGAAAGTTTTTCCCATTCTACGTTGGTGTAAGGCAGAATCGAGGCAAGGAAATTATATGTTCGGACAAAGGCTTTCGCCTTCCCCTTGAAATCCACCTGCCCGTCTTCATCCAGATCTCTGTTATATACTGCGACACATGCGTCGAGAATCGGGTCAAGCCTGTCGCGATCTGCACCGGAAATGTACAGGTCGACAAGCTGGCTCACCGCATCCTGTGTGTAAATCTGATACGCATCGATGTCTGCTTTGAGATCATGGATCTTATTCGGGTCGGTCTCTTCAGAGAGGATGGTCGTGCGGTAGTACGGTTCGAATCCCTCCACGATTACATCGGTGCTGTTCATGAAATCGAGAACGAAGGTATCGTACTTTTTGGGGTGTGCCCGGTTGAGCCGCGAGAGTGTCTGCACCGCCCTTATTCCTGAAAGGGGTTTATCGACATACATAGTATGCAGGAGGGGTTCGTCATAGCCGGTCTGGAATTTATCGGCAACGATGAGGAACCGGTACGGGTCCTCCTGGATTTTATCCGGGATCAGGTTGCTGGCAAACCCATTGAGCGAAGATTCTGTAACTTTGACTCCGCCGTACTCGTGTTCCCCGGAGAATGCGATGATCGCTTTGTACGGTTTCTTCTCTTCCTGCAGGTATTCAGAAAAGGCATGATAATACTGGATCGCCCGTTCGATGCCACTGGTTACTACCATCGCCCGGGCCTCCCCGGCGATCTTTTTCTTCAGGTACACCTGATTATGGAAATGGTCGATCATGATCTCGGCTTTCTGCCGGATCGCGTGGTCATGCGATTCAACAAATTTACGGAGTTTCTTCGTCGCTTTCCGTGAGTCGAATTCCGGATCGTCTTCAACCGTCTTCATGAGCCGGTAGAAACTATAGACCGGCGTATAGTTTTTCAGCACGTCCAGGATGAATCCTTCATCGATTGCCTGTTTCATCGTGTAACTGTGGAACGGACGATGGCTGACCTTATCCCCATCGGGATACGGTTCACCAAAAATCTCGAGTGTTTTGTTCTTCGGTGTCGCCGTGAAGGCATAATAACTGGCATTCTTTAACATCTTCCGCGTCTCGATAATCCGGTTGATGGTATCTTCAACGGTCTCATCGTCATCCCCACCATCTTCAGCAAGGGCAATATTCATCTTTGCCGAGGTCCTGCCACCCTGGCTGGAATGCGCTTCATCGATGATAACGGCAAATGTTTTCTTCCGGTTTTCACCGCTGATCATATCGAGAATGAACGGGAATTTCTGGACGGTCGTGATGATGATCTTCTTGCCAGCGGCGAGGAACTGCCGGAGATCTCCGGAATCGTCCGCATGCCCGACGGTTGCCGAGACCTGGGCAAATTGTTTGATCGTATCCCGGATCTGTTTATCGAGAATTTTTCGATCAGTGACGACAATGATGGAGTCAAAGATCGTTTTGCCATCTTTTTGTAACCCGATGAGCTGGTGCGCAAGCCATGCAATGGAGTTACTCTTGCCGCTGCCGGCTGAGTGCTGGATAAGGAAACGTTTCCCGACCCGCTGCACCCGGGATTCGTCGAGCAGTTTATGGACAACGTCCCGCTGGTGATAGCGGGGGAAGATCTGGACCTGCTTCTTTCTCCCGGTGCGGTCATCTTTGAGCTCAATAACCTGCGCATAGTTCTCGATAATGTCGGTCATCCCCTCCCGGGTGAGAACCTCTTTCCACAGGTAATCCGTCTTGATGCCGGCTGGGTTCGGGGGATTTCCTGCACCGTCATTCCATCCTTTGTTGAACGGAAGGAACCACGACTCGTTTCCCTTGATCTGCGTGCACATCCAGACTTCCTGATCATCAACGGCGAAGTGGACCATGCACCGCTTGAACTGGAAGAGCAGGTCGCGGGAATCCCGGTCCCGCTTGTATTGCAGAATTGCATCAGCATAGGTCTGCTTGGTCAGCCGGTTCTTGAGTTCGAAGGTTGCAATCGGCAGACCATTGATGAAGAGACAGAGATCGAGCGCGAGCCGGGTCTCGTCCTTGCTGTACTGCAACTGACGGGTGACACTGAAAATATTTTGTTTGTGCCGTTCTTCCGCCTTCGTATTGCCCGGGGTAGGGGTGCCATAGAACAGATTAACCGATGCCGGACCGTGCCGGATACCGGTGCGCAGGACATCGATGATCCCGCGCTTTGCGATCTCGCCCTGGAGCCGGTCAAGGAACTGGTGACGTTTCGGTCCCGGTTCGCCAATAGCGAGCTGCTCCATGATCTCCGGCTGCGTGACCTTCAGGAACGTGAGAAGTTTATCGAGATCGACGGCATGGTCGCGGTCGTAGTCCTTTGTTTTGCCTTCGATGTAGGGAAGGCTGCCGTAGATTGAAGGTTTGTAATGGATAGCCGGCAGTGGCTGGGGCTGCGTGCCGGTTTTTCCGGTAAGAGCGGCGACGATGATGGATTCAAGTTCTTTTTCGCTGGTGTCGGTTGGGGTGAGCGGGGTCATGTTTTAGAATCCCGGGGCGGGGTTTTGTTCTATATATTTTTCTTCAGGTTTGTAGTTTAAGAAACCGACGGGGCCTTTTTCGTCCAAAACATAAGCACCCATTATTCGAAGGGGGGGATTCTCCATTGAATAATGTGCTCCATAAACGCGTTTTTCACCATTAATTATCCAGCAAATTGTAAGATCGTTCTGAGCGAGATATTCTCTTATCAAATCCTCTCGAATCAAGAGACACACAGGATCTTCAGGATCCTTAGTTGGATCCAATGCGGCGAGAATTTCTGATGAGTCTACATAATCTGCTGCATTCCCATTCCATTTTAAGCCTAGGTCTTTAACGATATCAATAGCCGGCAGTTTTAATGTCACATTTTCTTCTTGAGAGCAATCGAATCCATTACATCCCGGTGCATACCGTGATGCTGCGACAAGCATCTTTATGGGACAATCATGCTCGGGCTGTATCCAACTAAAATTTCCGAAATATTCTGATTGGTAGTACTGATAAGCAGGAGCCCAACCATATTCTCCAAGAAAAATCCTCTGTTCTGAAGGTTGTGGAATCCAATGCCCTAACAGATCGACACTCTTCGCCCATTCCAGAAAGGCGCCTGAGTCTTCTGAGTGGATGAGAAAAGCAGTAGTTGTATACCAAATCTCACGCCATTCGATTTCAGTTGAACTATATTCTGGAGGGGTCGGTTGCTTCCAGGAGAAAATCCCATACAAATTCAACCAACGAGACCCATTTTTTGGATTTTCAACACTTAAGAGATTTTTTACATTCGGTACATTGTTAGTATATTGTACCCATTCTCCCGGAAGAGGTGGTGTATCCCACCCGTCATATTCTACGGGTTCCCACCAGACGGGTGATCTTTCATTTCGGGACGTTTTATTATCAGAGGAACTCACTATGCAGGAGGGATCAATATCCCGCATATGAATTTGCCAGGGTCCAACATAGGTATGGTCAATTTCGTCTCTATTGAACGATTCATAATACTGAAAATTATCTGAAACGAGGGCCATAATTTCATGATATGCAATCCACTGGTATTTCTTACCGATGCGCTCAGCTTTCTTTGCATCGCGACCGTGAAACCCGATTGTAAAGCGATCAAATTGGCCGAACTTTTCAGTTGTCCAACCAAGATCGAATACTCGCCAGAGAATGTAGCGCTGAATCTGGTTGATATCAAAACAAGGCGTGTCTATTCCGGAATGCACATCCTCGAATATGTGATCTAACGTCTGGGAATGTTCCTCGGTTAGAGCTAATCTTAACGAGGAAATAGTTTCCTCTCTCTCTTGTTCCAATTGAATTATTTCAGGATCTTTCTCTTCCGAAATTTCGCTGTCTTCTCCAGCCTCTTCCCTTGCGATTTTTTCTAAAATGTGGTCGTATCGTTTGCTTGCGTACCAGTATTTCACCTTTTTATCCGCAGCTTCGAAAGATTCCCAGCTACGTTTCTCGCCTTCGGAGAAATCTGATACCAATGTCGCCATTCGTTTATCTGATGATTGCCAGGGAGGATCTTCAAGTCGTACCGATAACCAGTGATTTGAACCCATTGATGAATTCGTTCCGAGAACATAACGAGCAAAATCGTCACTCATTACGGAGCTGCCGATGCGATTCCTTGCCCATACCAGATCTCGATCATCATACGAGCCTTTGGTCCAATCGGGTAATAATGGCTTAATCTCCTCTTCTGTCGGGATTTTTGGCCATGTGCTTTTGTATGGTGGGCGAATCCGATTCGGATCGATGTTGATGCTGGACCCGAGATAGATTGCACATTCTACTACACCGCGGGCATAATCCCGAAGAAGAATGTGCGCTGGAGGCTCCCCGGTTACAAAAATACGATCATAAATGCATTGCGCCAGTTTTCCAACTTCAAGCGCATCATGGCTCCGCAGGGCCGTTCCATACGCAACAGCATAGACCCGCTCAGCGACATAGAGATCATCAATATCAGCGAATCTTTCTAAGAGTCGAACAACTGCATTGAGCCTTCCTGTCAACAAACTCACAAGAGCTTTCGTAGCACGATCGCGGAGGAACCGGTTTGAGGTCGTTAGCATCCATGCCAGTGTTGTTGAACATAAATCAATGATTTCATCATCGGCGCAAGTGTCTGGTTCGATTAAGGACGCCCAATCTACAAGACGATCAACTATACTCTGGCTATCCCATGCATCGTGCAAGTAAATACTCCACGACGCATCACGAACGGGCATTGAATACTTTCGCAGATGGCGGTCGAGGAAGTTTGCATTCAGTGGATGTCCTGGCAATGTGGCAACCGTCAAAAGGACATCGAGGGTATCCTGCCATCGATGATCATTCCTATCCACTACATTCATCGATTTACGCGTATCTGTTGAGAAGGAGGTTGTAGCACGCCAGATAATGCTTTGTCTGAATGCATTCCCAATACTCCAGCGGGCAGCAAGTATCTGAGGAGCAAGAGTTATCAATTCCTTATCAATACGTTCGGGGATCTGGATGCATAACGCTTCGACGAGACCCGGAGAAATATACTGTTCCTCATCACTCAAGTACGAAAGCGGGCCACCCGTTGCAAAAGCGGAAGCCGGATCTGCGGGATTGAAATGAGTGTCGAGTAATTTTTTTGCGATAAGATGATCGGCGAAACGTTCGTAGCCAATTAAAACCACGTCTTCCGCTACTGCTGAATCGTGGCGCTTCACGATTTCTTCTATGAGCATTCCCTCACTTACCAATCCGCGATAAAGCGAATGCTCAAAGTCACGTCCCGGTAATAAGGCATTCACGATTTCATCGGCTTTCGCAAGCGGGAGCCATGTATCTTCAGAGTTAATCAGCTCATTTGTAAAAATTTCGAGAGCTTGACGGACCAGAGGTGTCTTCTGGTTGAATCCAAGTGATGATGCCAGGTGCTTATTGGTTGCTTGGATATACAATTCGAAAACTGCGGTAATCCCATGAAATCCACGAGGTAACCGAGATTCGCCTTTTTCCTGGAGGCCCTTGCAGAGTGTTTTGAGAAAAAGGGGATTGCGAAATTCTGGTGCCAGCAGAGGAGTTGATGGCAACTCGATACCAAAATGGACGAAAAAGGTTCGCATGGCATCATATTCATGCTCGGCAAAACCGTGATGTGTCAGAGATGTCGCACGGGATCGTATCTCATCGGGTACGATTATCTCTTCGTAAGAAGATCGAACAGAGAGTACAACGCCAATCCATGGTGATCTTTCCAGATGTGCGAGAAATGCGGCAAGGTGATTCGGCCAGATCAGTCTTCCGGCACCTTCATTTATGGCGTCAATAATGACAAGAGCACGACAATTTGCTGTTTGAGCAGCGGCTTCAAGGGCACAAACAAAACCTTCTGCAGAAATATCCGTAAGATCAAGTTGCTGGAGAACCTGCGTCCAAGGCTCCTCATTACTCACGAACCGTTGTCCCATAAGGAGGACTGTCGGTTTATTTTCTGCGACACGCTGCCGGGTCACGTCACACAAAATGTGTGTTTTGCCGGTTCCTGCCTTACCTTTCAGAAGTAACAGGGCGCTGCTGGCAACGACATCGGCATGAACGAGTGATTCCCGGGTTGTTCTGAGCTCTGATTTTAATCGTATGAGTTGATAACGGCGATCCCTGTAAGGATTACTCTTATACGTCGGGGTTCGGTCATCCGTCGGAGTTACCGGGGGTTTTGCATCATGCTCCTTCTCTCGTTCCAACAATAAACGCTCAATCTCTTCTGAAGCGGTTTCTACAGCGTCAATCTTGTCAGCGATTTGCCGGAACGGAAGCACTCCAACAGGGAGAAATTCTATAGATCCGAGAGATGTAAGGATTTCCTGTACCTCTGATATAGAAGCCGATACGGAGGTATCATAGGTGGGCTCAATAGTTTTTGGATCAGAGAACTCAAAATTTCGGAGTTTTTCACGAATATCCCGGGCATGAGCTTTGACTCCATCGAAGAATCGTTCAGTTCGTCCGAAGGCCTCGAATTCGGCTGCTATCGGGAGATCGACATGAATCTCGGGAGTGTATCGTGCTCCGGCTGCCCGCACAGCCTCTTCCAAACGTGCCGTAAACCAGGGTGTATCAAATGCCCGGGCATCAAACCAGAAACGATATTTTGAAATAAATTCCGGTCGGGTGATCCGATCGATGAGTTCACTGCTGCCCCAATAAAGGAACTCAACGGTCATTCCGCGCTCTGACGCCCATCCAGACCATTTTACCACATGTTCATCCCAACGGTCTTGAGCAGATCTGCGGTTATCAATACGAGCATCGGGAAGATTCAACGGAATGCAAACAAAATATCGTATGAGCCGGGGATGCTTTTCCAATGCAGTTTCTATTGATTTATCGATTTGCTGCCACTGGGAATCTCCGATCACATCAAAATATTTCGCTTGCCAACCCCATTCGTCACCATTTGAGAGAATAGCATAACATTCAACTCCCCCATCGGGAGTGCCCTTGCGGATAAATTGTGAACCTGGCGGGCTCTCTACACGGGCCAGTTGAGCACATAGTTCCTCAAAACCGTCAGCCTGAGTACCATTAAGCGGACGTATTGCATTCCAGTCCACTCCGATCATTTATCATTCTCCTCGTCTTCATCGCCATCATCATTATTATCACCGCCATTATCATCGAGCACGTCAATATCCTCGATATCTTCGATATCAACGGGCATTTCGTCTTGGATCTGGACGCTTCGGACATCCACTTTGCCGGTGACGACATTGGCGATGAGGCGATTACGATACTCGCGGATGAGATCGATTTCATGTTTGGCATTTTCGATGGTCAATTCAATTGCTTTGCATTGTCCATCAATGAATGCTACAATCTTATCCTGTTCAACATGTGGAGGTACGGGAACACGTAAAGAACGAATCAAGGTTTGACTAATATTGGGTTGTCCCCCACCATAGCTCATTCCGATTAACTGCGGTCTAAAAGAAAAGAACCAGTTCATTAAGAATTTTATATTTATTTTTTGATAAGGTTTGGACAAAACGCAACATGCTTGGTTCGTGCAGGCTTCGAAATCCGTGATACATGTTTTTCCAATTGTTGCTCCATATAATGCAACAATAAAAGAGCCTTTGGGGTAAACCGTTAAAACCGAAAAATCTTCGATTGCTTTTTTTGTGACTGTTTTTTGACAATCGGTCAAAATTGAATCATTTAAGTCACCAGTATTTATCCATTTGATATCTCCACCATAATACTCCTGTTTTCCTGTATCAGGTGTTGTACCGCTCCCAATTTTTTTAAAAAGTTGAGATATTTTTTGAACCTCCCAATGCTCCGGCACATCCCCAAGCCACTCAATCCCAGAAGGTTTGAGACGAATGTTCGGATCAATACCCCCGGTTACCGCATGATTGATGATCACTTGCTTTTGTTCGTTCAGGACTCCGATCAACTGCCGCTTGGTCAGGATATAGCGTTTTATCTGCCGATCCTTCATCTGAAGGAATGCCATTATCTTCTCCTGTTCTTCGTGCGGCGGACAAATGAGAGGCATCCGGAGGAATTGTTCAGGATAAAGGCGGAACCGTGACGAGCGGATACCAGTAGAACGACAGTAGTATTCAGACCTGTAGGGATCAATTCTCAAGAGCGAGTCAATATATTCCGATAGCAATGCCTGATCATCAAGGGGGCGGTAAACTCCATAGCCGGAACTCACAATTCCTAAATATTTCGAAACCCCGAGTGCACCCATCCACGCCCACATGGTATTGATGACGAGATCCCGTGGCTTGCAGAGTTTGTACCCTGCATATGACTCGGCCTTGAACATCGTGATGTTCTTCTGGCTTCTTGGCGTAACCCCGGTCATGTGAGAGACAGAAAGCAATTCCTCGTCACCGGTTTTCGAGCGCTCGTCCACTTCACGGAAAAAATATTTCGCACGCTCTTCTGTCCAGTGCTGCGGAATCTTTCCCATCCACGGCAGCTTCGACTCCTTATATTCCGGATACGGGCGCAACGCTCCAGCCAAATTTCGAGGGGGGGATAGTGTATCCCCCGTTGCCGTGGGGGCACGGTTACCGGTCATCTGACACCACACCTGCCAGTACACCCTTTGAGAAAGAATGCCGATGTCTCATATGTCTTATTAATGTCCCATTCTTGTCTCATTTGTCCTGATTCCTCGTGGCCCCTTTGGCCCCTTTATGGCCCCATTGATCTGCGGGAATTCCGGTGCGGTGCTGAGTCATATGTTGCATAACTGTGTCCATCAGTTGAAACAGGTTTCCGGTGATATTCCCGGAATGGTAACATCATTCTACGCCGTTCCCTGAGTCCTGTGTTACCATTATGAGTCCATTAGCTGAAACCGGATTCCCGTAGTATTCCCGGAATGGTAACATCATTCTTCGCCGTTCCTTGAGTCCCGTGTTACCATTCTGAGTCCTTTCCTTAGTAGGTAATAGGTACCCGGTCCGGTCACTCCCTGCTTTAGGAGAACTCCTTTTTTCACAAGAACCGACAGATCACGGAAAGCAGTCTGTCGTGATATACCCGCAAGGGTTGAATACTCAACACTATTCACACGACCCTTCTCTCTCACAATTTTGATCGCGATCTTCTGGCGCTCATCGATCCCTAAGTCCTTCATGACCGCATGCGTCAGCCAGTCACGCCAGATCGTGACAACAAATTCATCTCCCTGTTGTTCGAAATCCGGTTCAGGAATCCCGGCTTTTCGTGAAAGCGTGATCATATCGAGCGTGCCAGTCCCTGCCTGCTCCGCGTAATGCGTGAGGAACAGAGGCTTGATGAGGAGGGGATACCGGGGGACCGATGTGTGCGGGCTTCGCAGGCGATCAAGTGTCCAGCCTGCGGGAAGAGCGCCCGGATTGCGAACTTCTACCCTGTCCGAGAAAACAGAAACCTGTACGCTGGCATTCGATGAATAGTCGCGATGGGCAACGGCATTGACGATTGCTTCCCGTATCACTTTGTAGGGAATTTCAGTACGGACGTCACTTGCCGGTTTGTCATCGCTGGGTATGACCGTTCGGTTTAATTTTGACATAACAAAATCAACGGCCTGATCTACCTGGTTAAAAATGGGCCCCTCATAAATCTGATACGAAGGTATCGGCTTTTCAATCGTTGTACCATAAAAGAACAGGCATTTGATCGTGGCTACGGGAAAAAAATGCTGGGGATTTTTGCCAAAGAGGAGAATCGCACCGCAGGCAGGCTGCCCTTTATCCTCTAAATTCAGATGAATCAGAGTATCGTAGGGAAGCGTGGTCACGGGCAGACGATAATCGCGTTCATCGCGGGATTTTTGCAGGAACCACGAGATTCTTTCAGGAGAAATATCATCGATTGTCGCATCCTGGCAAGCTGACGCATCCAGAGGTTTTGTCCGGATTTTACCCTCTTTTATCATGTATTCGATGAGGGCATCATAGAGTTTCGTTGTCAGATCCGTGAGATCGGTAAACCGGCGCCGGATCAGTTGCACCTCTGCACGTTGAATGAGTGACCGCATTTTGGGATGTCGCGCTTCATCATCGTTCCCTTTCACCAAAATGATCCGGTATTTTCCCATCTCGGTAGCTTTGTTGAATTCACGTTCCGTTGATGAAAGTCCGTCTTCGGCTTCCCTCCCGTATTCATTGCCGAAGACACCGAGATAAATTTCAGACATAACTACCCGATCAAGATATGCCTCATCCGGCCTTTGATCGATCGCGGGGAGTTTCTCAAAGAGAAATGCATCAAAGAACTGCCTGAGAAGTGTTTCACCCTGAATAAAATCATAAAGTTCCTGACGTTCAGGTAGCAGTTCAGATTGAACACTACTGATGAATATTGTTCCCAAAGTTATCCCTCCTGGGAAGTATCAATGATCTTTTGAAGGAGACCTTCTGTCTCCTTTTCGAGAGCCACGATATCCGTCCGGATCTCCTCAAGTGTCCTCATCGGTTTTGGCTTATAGAAATACCGGGTAAACGAGATCTCATATCCGATTTTCGTTGTAGTCTCATCGATCCATGCATCCGGTACATGGGGCAGAACTTCCCGGGAAAAGAATGCTGCAATCCCGCCCACTTCCATCAGCGGGATCTGTTCGGAATCCCGGAAATCCGTGTCCGGTTCATACTCAACAACAACCGGTTTACCCTCAATATTCGCAGTGAAGCGCCCGTGGATAGGATCGGCTTTTGCAGCACCGGGTTTGTACTTCTTCTTGATCACCGGCCGTGCCTGTTCATCTTTGACGGTGAGTTCAGTCTGGATCATTTTCAGCCGCTTTGCAGTAATTTTGAACTCTTTATTGCGGGCTTCATCTGTCAGCGAATTGATGAAGTGGTTAAAATCCAGGTGAGGTCCTGATCCGAGCGAAATACCGAGAGCCTCTATGAAATCCGCGAGAGCCGAATCATCAGCCGTCACGCACGCTTTCCGGAACCGCACAAGCGCATCTTTATCGAGGTCAACACGCAGGCGTAGGGGGCGTTCAACTACTACCTTCCAGTATCCGAGGGCTTCATTCGGGAATATTTTCGATTGTTCGGACTGCTCAAAACCGAGGAAGATATCGCAGATCCGTTTGATATCGTCTTCCGACAGTTCACAGTTCTTTTTGCCCAGGTTCTTGCGAAGTGATTTGAACCATCCGGTCGCGTCAATGAGTTGGACCTTCCCTCTCCGGTGAACCGGTTTACGGTTTGTCAGCACCCAGATGTAGGTTGCAATACCCGTATTGTAAAAAATATTGAGCGGGAGGGCAATAATCGCCTCCAGCCAGTCGTTCTCGATGACCCAGCGCCGGATATTGCTCTCGCCCTGCCCGGCATCACCGGTGAAAAGAGATGATCCGTTATGGACCTCGGCGATGCGGCTGCCGAGAGTTGTTTCCTCTTTCATCTTGCTGAGCTTGTTCACCAGGAACATGAGCTGTCCATCACTTGAACGAGTGATCATGGAATATTCCGGCTCACCCGCGTAGCTGATAATGAAGCGGGGATCCGTAACGTCACTCTTGCCCCCCATGCGCTCCCGGTCGGTCTTCCACGATTTCCCGTAGGGCGGATTGGAAAGCATGAAGTCAAATTTCCGTGACGGGAAAGCATCATTCGAAAGGGTGGAGTGTTCACTTCCCCCGACAATATTTTCTGCTTTGGTCCCTTCACCTTTCAGCAGCAGATCTGCTTTACAGATCGCATAAGTCTCATCGTTGATCTCCTGTCCGTAGAGATGGATGGATACTTCTTTGTTATGCGTTGAAGCGAGCTGGAGGAGCGTCTCTTCTGCAACGGTCAGCATGCCACCGGTCCCGCAGGCACCATCGTAGACAAGGTAGGTACCGGATTCAATGGTTTTTGCAACCGGCAGGAAGACCAGGTTTGCCATCAGGGTAACGACATCACGGGGAGTGAAATGTTCACCAGCTTCTTCGTTATTCTCCTCATTGAACCGGCGGATCAGTTCTTCAAACACGGTACCCATGCCGTGGTTGTCGAGCCCGGGAAGCCTCGTGTTTCCGGAGGCATCGAATACCGGATATGGACTGAGATTGATCGAGTTATCAAGATATTTTTCTATCAGTTCCCCGAGTTTGTCAGCCTTCACCAGCTTGGGGATCTGGTTCCTGAACTGGAAGTTATCAAGAATCTCCTGAACATTTGGTGAAAATCCGTCGAGATACGCTTCGAAATCAGCTTTGAGCTGCTGTTGTTTCGCACGGGCTTTGAGATCGCGGAGTGTGAAGGGTGAGAGATTATAGAACGCTTGCCCGGATGCCTGACGGAGAGCTGCATCCTGGTTGGTGATACCGGCTTTGTCGAGCTGTTCTTTCATCGAGAGAACTGCGGGTTTGGTTGGTTCAAGAACGGCATCGAGCCTCCGGAGAACTATCATGGGTAAAATGACATCACGATATTTGCCCCGGACATAAACATCCCGCAGGGCTTCGTCGGCAATACCCCAGATAAAATTTGCAAGCCAAGTGAGATTTGTATCGTTCATGTAAGGAGCACCAGAGGATAACCGTGAATTTGTCGTGGTTATGTGAATATTATCGTCATATCTATAAATCGATAGCATACGCGTGTTTGCAAAAAAGGATGTCGGAGAGGTGCCCCATTTAAAAAAATTATTTCTTTTCAGGTTCTATTGACTTGTGTGTTTTCATTGCTTCATCAATATCCAAAAAATGGTCATCATCTAATTTTCTACTCACAGCAACTTTGATGTAATAACTCTGTTTTATTTTTAGAAATTCTAAATCGGAAATGTCATTCAATGGCAATAACTGATGTATTTGCGAATAACTGGTTCTTAGTGCATCTAATTTCATCAAATTTTTTTCTTCACTAAATTTTTTCATCTCAACATGCCTGAATTGATGACAATCCCGTATTAAATCAGTTAAAAATTTGATATGCTGAAGATGTGATGCATACCCTTCATTTAATCCGAATATCCGATCAGATACCGAAAGAAAGAGAATCGCCAATCCAGCAATCGCAATTATTATCCCAAAAAGATTCTTACCGTTCTCATCGAGGTGAATCAACAGGGGCCCAGCTAAGGATAAAAATGCAATAACCATCGTCAAAACCATTGTAAAAATCAATACAAGGTTAATCCAACGTTTGCATTTTTTTGAACTTGCGATGTGGATCTCACGGGAGATCTCTGCTTTCCGTTCGAGATCCTTAACAACATGCTCAATATCGTTCAAATCAATTCCTCTTCACAACTAAATCTGAAAGCGTTTCATTGAAACATTGAGAACTCATGCATATAAGGATAAGTCTGATCGGCAGAGTGATCAATATTATTGTGAACATACTCACTTCCATTCAATGACGAGAGCACATTCAAATAATCATTATCGATTGTTGCAAATCTCCAGAATACAATATCAACAACCGGTACAGAATCACCGGATAATCGCGAGATGTCTCCACAAAAAGACTGCACATCACAATAATTTTCCTGTTGCGCTATCCTGACAAGATGACGGTCCGGCTTGGCAACCGGTAAACCGATATTTTTTGCGAGATGATAGACCGTAACCGGACCAATATAATCGAACATCTGCAGGACATTGATAGGATCAAACTGTATTTTTTTCTTTAATTTTTCAAAACCAATCTTGGTTACATGATCCGCTGCATTAAGAATTGCCGAAATTTTTGGTCTATTATTGAATATTTTTAATGCGGACGATTCGCATTTTTCACGTTCGGCTGTTATTTGTTGGGCGGAAGACCAATGAAAAAAACAACTGGAAAATGCATCAAATCTGTTCCTTATAATGGCCTCCTTCATTCCACAGGTTAAAATGACCCATGCAATCTCCCGAAGAAATGAGCTTTCATCGAGATTATCAAAGCAAAGATTGGATTGCCATAATATCTCGTCCTGAAAACCTTCATCCTGGACAATTGTCTTTGCGAATGCATATTTCAGCATCAGACTACTATCCATTGACATCCCCGAGTATTTTTTCCCACTCTTCACTGTTCGCACTGGCGTCAGCATTTTTCAGCCTGTTTGATACCCGGTAAAGGGTATAACTGGTCCTTAACCGTTGAGGGGAATTTTCCGGGCCGAGGTCGTCATCAACATGGATGGATTGCTGTGTATGGTCTTTGATCGGAGTTTTTACCTCATCTTTAGCCCTTTCAAAAAAATATTTCAACATCGCTTTTGGTGTTCGTGGTGCATCGGCAGGATAATTCCTGAAAATCTTAATTGCAAGCGATTCGATATGATACCCTGACAATTGTTGATCCTCGGGTAATTGCGCGTTAATGCTTTTAGCGATCTTTACAACAGGGACAACCTTTTGCCCACAAGCTTGATTAACTTCAGTTAACTTGGATGCAAACTTATCAGGCCGGGTCACGTTTGACCAATTGTTCCCTTTTTCTGCTGGGATCCGGTATCCATTTCCTTTCTGGAGTGCAGGGAGAAGTTGAATTTCAGTACCATCCGAAAAACGCACGGTAACTGCAAGATCCCCGGTACGGATCTCTTCTACATTTCTTAATTTTTGCTGCAATTTGGATTTGATATATTCTTTAATTTCACCAGGGGTTTTATCTGCCAATTCTGAATTATTAACGAGAACCAAAACGTCAACATCGCTCAATCCATCGACGTATGTATGTTTACTGACAGAACCAGCGAATTTTAAATCTACAGTTCCATCTTTTTCAGATTCAATAATTTGTTTGATCTCATTCAGATGTTCACGATGGGTTTCTGTATCTCTGGCATTATAAGATCCGAGTTTTTCATTTATTTTTTCATTTACCGCAGTTTCAAATGCCTCATCTTTTGTGTTGTCACGTATCTCCCGGATCTCCCGTTTGTAATCATCAGGAGATCTACTATGGAAAACGCCCCCTCCGCCACCCATTACAGAACACCTCCCATCTTTTCGTTTAAATCATTGAATGCATTTTCAAAGAACTCTGATTTACTTCCCAGTTTTGTAAAATCGCCCGTAGATTGGAAATGCTCCAGGTTGATTTTTAACCGTCCTAAATAATTGTAATTCTGATAGACACTCCGAATCCATACACCATCAGAATTTTCATGAATTCCGAATTTTACGGGTCCATATGTGTTAATATAATGAGTCGCTCCTTCGTCAAAAACAAATCTCAACCATGAAAGTCCGTCAAAAATGTCAGCCCCAGAAATGTAATACAAGGGAGTCGTTATTGTATCCAGACTGCCAAAAATATGTAACGGGATATCAATAGAATGTTCTTCCAGATGTTGTCTGATTTTTGCGATTGCTATCATTCTGTCAAGAATTGATTTTCCGAGTTCCTTTTCTGTGAAACCCAAAATATCAAAATCTTGGATTTTATCGATATTTTCAAAAAAACTTGGAAGATTGATTCTTCTGGAACTGTTCGACTCAGGCTTGATTAAAATTTCTTTGATTATACCTTCTTTCGTTCTGAATAACTCATTGGCGTATTCTATTTGCTTCTCAACCGGAACTCTTTCAGATGGATGATCATAACTGATAATTACGGTAGGGATCTCCTCATCAAAACGCTTGACTGCATCTAAATGTGTCTCACGATTCCATTCAAATGGATCAGGCTTGTACAATCCAAATTCTGCTACTTCTTTCTCTATTGCGGATTCATAACCGCCACTATCAAAAAATACCAACTCCGAAAAAGTGATTTTGGGAAACGGATTCGTGTAATAAAAATCGTAAGCACTCAACAAGAAGGGGCCGGTAACGACCTCGCTTAATACATCCAATGTTTTCTTAAATTCAATATTTAACCTGCTTGAAAGTGAGGGAACTAGCATTGGAGTAGATCCCACTTCCCCCCATCTGTCCGATTTTAGTAATAGTTTCCTAGATAACATTCAATGCTCTCCGATCAAGACATGAAAGACATTTTCCACACGGTTCATCCCCATTTTCACAGCTATAAGTCAGATGAATCGGGACTTCCGCGTCTCGGCAGTACGAGACAATCATTTTTTTATCCCAATCAATGAAAGGGGTATCAATGGTAATCTGACCGTCTGAATATTCCGTCACAAGAACATTCATTTTTTTTACGAATTCTTTAGAGCAATCATAATATGGAACACCACTATGAATGCCTAGAGAGAATAAACCTGTAAAATCTGGATTCGCAAGTAAGGCTGCCATAATTAAAAATCCATTTCTTCCTCTAATCTCCCCGGAAGACAGTGTTAAATTGTTATTTATTGTCAGAGTTTTGTATTGTATTTTGTAAAAAGCAGCAATTTTTGTGACGCTCTCGTATTCTTTTAACCGGGCTCTCTGACCATAATCAACAAAAAACCCCTCAACATTGAAACCAAGATCCTGGTAATATTTGATACAGGCGGTTGAGTCAATTCCCCCACTGGTGAGTACCAATGTTCTTGAAAAATTTCCGCCCATCACCGGCACCGGTATAATGATTGACAATTCACTTTTTTATTAATATTTATATTTTTTCTAATCTTCGTCCTTTTCCGGAACTACCCACACCGCCCCGATTCCGTCAAATGCCTCTTTAAACCGCTCCGATCTCTCCCCAACATAGAACAGCGCCGGTGAAAACGTCGGTCCGGGTCCATCAACACCGGAACGACCAACAAACCGGATACGGGCCGAAGGAAAACAAACCCGGCACGATATCGCCGTCAGCGTCTTCCACGCAGCGGTCTCGGTCGCCGACTTCCACACAACGATTGCCTCCATGGTCCGGCCTGCGGATCGCTCCAGGTATAGTTTCGAAAACCACCGCTCGACCCCGGGCCCGAAAGGAGGATTGAGAAACACCCGCCCCTCCCAAGGCTGCACGAGCCCATTGTCCTGAGCGGTATAATGCCTCGCTGCCGGCACATTCTGGATCTCCCGGCTGTTGCTGCACGGGTCCAGATCGATCGCGCCCATGCAGGCAATTACCGCATCGAGAATGTACTGCGGCGTGTAATGCTCCGTGCTCTCATGCGAGAGCAGAGCCGGAGGAACCGTCACACCACTCCGGCCTCCCGGGCACTTTCCCGCAAACCTCTCCCGTAACAATGCTCACACAACTTCACACCGGCCTCGCGATCAATCCACACCGCCTTCGCAATCCCGCACACCGAGCATTTCCCCACATCCGCCGTCACGCGGCTGCACCGGGAAACATCCACGGTCCCCGGTAAAGGAACCGAGGCCATCTGCTCCGCTTTCACCGCTTCGGTATAACACGAGCGGCACACCCGCCGGGCATCCTGCTGATCCTTAGGACGGACCCGACGCTCTTTGGTGAATTTTTCAATAAACCAGGAGCCCTTCTTCCCGCAGGCATAACACGCGGTCTTTGGCTCCGGAGGTTCGAGTTTCTTGTAATCCCCGGCTTTGATGGACCGTGCCTGATCCTTGTTTACAGCAGAGGGGGTCGAATCCGGGCTCGTTTCAGCAGTTTTACAGCAGTTGCTGTAAGTCATCGGAGCGCGTTCTGGTATTTTATTTCCCGATTGCGCGGGAATTTGCAGAGATCGTTTTTCATTTACAGCAGATTGGGAATCATGGAGACACTGAGTACTCTGCAAACCGGGTTCTGCGTGAGTAGCAGCATTCTCTTTTTGCTGTAAATTACCTTCTCTTAGTACAGAATTATTATTATAAACAGGAGTATGGGGAAATCCGGGTTTGGAAATTGCGCCATTTTGATTTACAGCAGTTGCAGTAAAACTGCTGTAAACGTGCTGTAATGCTGTAAATGACCCTGCGCCACCATCATCATTATCGCCGTGCGGGTCGTGGTCGAGCCAACAGGACCCGCCATTCGCCCACTGCCGGAAGATTTCGCGGTTCCATGTGAACGCTTCAGTCCTGCGGCGGACTGCATATCCGTCAGTCTCAGTTACGGTCACGGTCCGGTCAGTGAACGAGAGGGCAGGGCACTTCTCTAGCAGGCCCGTGTAATTCTTTCCCCGGCTGTCGTAGCCTTTGATCATCCGGTAAATTCCCATGTAGGATGCCCCGGTGAACCGCTGGAGATCCTGGATAGTGAACTCCGGTTGATCCGCTTTCTCAATAATCGCGAGCAGGTCCGACTCCTTCTTCGTCATCTTCGATTCCTGTCCTCCAGCCGTGCCGTTCAGGAGCGTGAAGACATCATTCGCAGCAGCGAAATCCGCCTCGTTCGCATATATGCAGAGTGTCCCATCCCCGCTCGTCTTCTGCCGGCGCTGCATGAAGAAGAGAGTCGCGTGACTCTTGATCAAGTCGTAGAGCATGTCGGGGTTACGCCGGTTGCAGATTGCATTGAACCGTACCCGCTTCGAGTACGGAATAATCACCCAGATTGTTTGCTCGTGCAGAATCTCCCAGATCTCCCGGCAGGTCCTGAGCTCAGTGGTCTCATCAACAAATGAGTCCGGGTCCAGCATCTCCCGTTCCTGTTTCGCTACTAGAACCCGGGCGTCCTGCGCTGATGACTCATCAATCCAGCAGGTAAGCATCCGGTTCATCACCTGGTCGTCACCGGTCCCCTCCTTCTTTGCGATCCACCAGACGCACTGCTCGGGAATTGTGCAGACACGCGAGGTCAGGTCCTTTGTGACTGTAGTGTGAGTAATGGGCTCATGGAAGTTCGAAGTCGCGGACTTCAGGATCTCCTGGATGCCATCTGATAGTTCAGTGTCGTCGCTCATCAGCACCGTGCGGGGCTTGAGGTCTTTCATGTAATAGAGCGCCTTGTTGCTCACCGTTCCTTTCACCTTGTACCGGTCCGGAACCTGCCGCATCATCTTCTTGAATGCGTGCGTCTTGCCCTTGCCGGAATCCCCGGTCACGGAAACATGCAGCCCGTCCGAGTTCTTCACAGCCTGCGAAGCCATAGACAGGATCATGCAGCGGGCGAGGATCTCGTCGCCAACATGCTCCTGGGCAAAAGCCGTGAGCATCAGAGCAGCCGGGTCGCCGTGCTCCAGCACATCGAGAGCCGTGGCCCGGGCATCGGGGTTTGCCGGTTCCGGGGCCCGGGTCGGGCCCGGGTCCGCTGCACCTTCACTATCAATCTTGGCCTTCGCCCGGTCCTTCCGGTAAATTTTCTGTTTCTGCTCCCAGCCCTTCCGCTTCGCTGCCCGGTCCGGCTCGAACTGCTCGCGGAGTTCCTGCCAGCGCTGAGTACCGCTCCCGCAGGAGGTATGTTTGCAGCCGGCAAAGACCGCGCCGTTGCCGAACTGAATTGCAAAGGCCCCGTCCTTATGAGCGGAAGAGAACGGGCACTGGTCGAGAATGAACAGCGTACCTCCGCTGTATGGCTTCTCGGACCGAACCCCGACTCCGTGATCGGAGAGCCAATGATTCAGGTCGAACCGTTTGTCCTTCGTTGTGGTCGGCTGCTGCTGGGCTTGCTGTTCAGTAGGCAGCCGTTCCACGAGATCGCGGAGCATCTCCGGACTTACGATCTTCAATTCATCCGGAGCCGAGAGGATACGGCTCCGCCGGTACGGGCGTTCGGGTGTGTTGTCACCCTTCCGCGACACAGTACCATAAAGTTTCCAGATGCGGGCTGCGTTGAAGTTCGCCGTGTCCACGTTCACCCGCTCATCCGAGAAGAAGGCGGAAAGCGTCGTGAGGCACGCCTTTACAAGCGCCGTCGCCGCTTCATCGTTAGGCAGGTCGATGCGGTAGAGCAGGTGAGCCCCATTGCCGGAGTCCGCCCGGACCGGGTCCGGGAAGCCGAACCCGGCGATCCACCGGGCAATCTCATCGGCCTTCGCCAGCGCAAGCCCGTGCTCTTCATCCGTACTCGATACTCCGCTCGGTCGCAGCGGATCGATATCAATAGGCAGCCAGCGGCGGCGCAGGATATCCGCGTCGCTCGTGGTGCTGTCCTTCTTACCGAGCCGCATCTTGATCCGGTTCGCCCGGCGCGAGAGCAGGGCCGGGTTCACTTCATTCAGTGTGACATAGATGCCGTGGACCGATCCATCGGCATCGAGCGGCTCCACTGACCGGACAAGGGCATCGTGATCGCTGAAATATCCGCTATGGGTAAACTGGTCGGTGAGGGCCCGGACCTCGACGACCTGCCCGGGCCCGGCTATTCGGGCAATTGCCTCACGCAGCAATCCATCCACGAGTCACCACCCACACCCTGGCTTCCGTCCGGACTCAGGAAGAAATAATGGTTAGCCATGCCCGTCGCCTTCTTCGGGACCAGGGCTCTCCGGATTCACCGTTACCGAAAGTCCGGTAAGGGTTTCCACCTTCACAGTGTACCGGTGATGGAATTCCCGATCGACCTGGATCTGGAGGATCGCATCACCATGTTTCCTGATGAGGGCCTCGATCGCATTCTCGATCAGGAAACGCGGGATCCCCTCGATTTTCTCGGTCGTGACTGCCGGATTGATCTTTTCATCCTGCATAGGCTGCCACCTCGTGAAGAGAGTTTGGCAGCACCTCGTAACAGTGGATTGAACCATTCGGAGACACGACCCAGACCTCACACCGCAGGTACACGCTGCCCGGATATTTTGTCAGGAAGGAACGAAACTGGCATATCTCGAACCTGCAGAGCGATTCGACATACGCCTCGCTCACAGATCCCTTCGCGATCCGCAGCTTCACGCAGAGCGCTTCGTAATTACCCCGCATCCCGACAAGGTGAAGCGGGATATGGCGGGTGAGGAACCTGCGGTTTTCCAGCGGGACAAACTCGAAACCCCGGGAGATGAGCAGCTCGGTGGCCTGCTCCCTCGATGCGTTGAATACGCTTTGGGGGATCATGTTGCACTCCCCTGCTGCCCGGCCTTCTCATCCGGTGAAAGAATTTCCTGTAACCCGTTGCGGGTAAATTCAAAGCTCTGGAACGTCTTTGAAGGGATGGAGATCCAGACCTCGAACCGGGGGTGTTTTACCTCGGGCGGCATGTGATCAAATAATTTCTGCATGCACCGTATCTCATCACGGCAGAAGATCGCTGCTTCGTCAAGAGAGATGATCGTATGCAGGGAAATTTTCAGTTTAACCATCACGACTTCGATCGTCCCTTCTTCCCGTTCCCTGCAGGCAGTCAGGTTGAACGTGACGTACCGGAAACACCGGGAGTCGTTCACGATCACCATCCCATAGCCCAGTGTCTTGAGAATGTTTCCCGCTTCCCGCTCCAGCACCTGGATGCGGTGAACAGCGGTCATGCCATACCTCCGGCTCGTGGGACGGTGGGGCCGGTAAGGGAGAGTTTAGGAATTTCCCACACGCGGTCCCGGTCCACTTCAAAACACCGGAACCCATAGCTCAGGGAGTAAAACCAGATCTCGTAATGGAACCCGGTCTCCCGGGGATGACTGGCAAGATGCTTGCGGAACAGTGAGAGAGCTACGTGACATTTCCGTTCAACGGTCCGAACCGTGGATGACTGATGCGACAGTTTCCTGATCCGGATGAACCGGGTCTCGCCCGATGGCCGGGTTGCGACCAGGTGGGCCGGGGGGAGCCTCCGGTCGAATCCGACCGGCAGGACCCGGACCGTGTAGCCATGGAACCGGAGCAGTTCGCGGGCCCCGTCCTCAACCAGGCTGCAGCGACGGCTGGTCATCCCAATACACCCCGGGTGGCCAACGGTGACAGGACTGTTCCGGATCGCCAATCGATGAGCATATCCGGCTGGACCTCGATGACGGAATAGTTCCCGACCGGCATCAGGACCCAGACTTCGTAGTGTTCTCCGGCCGGGTTTGGATTGTTTCTCATCAGCCTGCGGAGGGTCCGGATCTCGCTATCGCAGAACTGCGTAATTTCCCTCTCGTCCGTCAGGGTATTGGGCGAGCATTTCAGTTTCACATGGATAGTATCTTCAGTGCCGTGCTTCCCGATGAGCGTCTCGGCTGAGTACCATTCCTTGAGAGGAGCCGACCAGATTACGGCAAAGCCACGGCTATTGAGGATCCTTGCAGCGTTCCCAATGATCCGGTTACGCGGGCTCCGGGTCATGCTTTGCCTCCAGTGCGGGGGGAGATTATCTCTATCTCGTTTTTCTCCGAAGGAATCTCGAAGATAATGCACGAGATATCCTCGCCGAATGCGACCGCGAGGAACCGGTCGCGGGGGACCATGAACCGGGCAGCGCCGATCTCGATGATGACTGACCGGCCTGATGCGTTGAGGTGGACCCTGCCGGAGAGCTGCGGTGACTCGCTCACGGAAGGGAAATTTTTCAGGAGCGGCACCGAGTCGCCAACGAAGAAGAGCATTCCCAACTCTTCCGGGCAGATGTAGTGCGGTGCTCCATAAATTTTGACGTGGACGCACCCATCGCTCCCGCCCATGATCTGTCCTGCAGAAAAGGGAGTCATGCTGTTCCCCGCTCTTGTAACGTAGCAATGCGGTTGTTCCGTACCTGGGCCCTGGATTGTGCCAGCTCTTCTTTTGTTACGATCTTCCAGTGCCCGTCTTCGACCATGATCTTTCCAATACCATAGAAGCCCGTCCGCTTTTCATAAGCCTCGACTGCTTCCTGAGTAACCCTCAAGGGTTCGTTTGCAGAGGTAGTCTGCATAATTTCCACCGTTTTTTTCCGATTTGTTCACCCGCACTGCCGGAACGAGCGGGACGGGAAGCAGCCACTCGTTCATGTTTTTTAAAAAAGACGCCGACACCCGGTGTATCTGGGTAGAACCCGGGCGGAAAATTTGCTTGATGATGCCCTGCGTAGAATCGGCAGGTCCCCTATTGGATTATAGATACGAGAACTACTCAAACACCGGATACCGACGTCTGACGATTACTAAAGAAAGTGAAGAGCGAAAATATGGGGGCATGGCCGCTCGTCAGTCTGTACCGAAGCCCCAGGTTCAACGCACTTACTATACAGGTTGGGATTACGTATCCGGAGAATTGGTGGCAGGTTGGAACTGAGGGTGTACTGAAATAATCGGTGATGGAATTAATTTTGGCCTTTATGGCCTTTACCACCGATTTTACCCCCATTTTCAGGTGCGCTGCAAATTCCCGGATCATTGTAATAACAGAATCAAGTATATTCGCATATTTAAATTATACTTACCCCATGGGTTATCTGAATCATTTTGGGGGAAAAATGTGCCCGTAAAGGGGTTTGTTGGGGGTTTTTGTGGGAAAAGTTTTGGTGCGCGGCTAAAATTTTTTGAAAATTTGCACAATCTGATGAATCTTGTGGTTAAAATAATTTTGAGCGGTTGGACGTGCCGCATTTGATGTGGGTTTTTTTATCGCGGTAAAAGTTGTGGGAAATGTGTAAAAAGAATTGAGAATTTTCGAAAAATGATTGAATGTGATCCTAAAAATCTGCCACTCTTCAGGGACTTAATCAGAATGTGGCAATTCTCTCAACACAGAAATTGCAACTTTACCAGCAAGAGTCAATGACAAGCGGGTTTCCCGGTTGTGACGCTGTTTTTGAATAAGGCCGGCTTCTTCCAGAACCTCAACTGCAAGGCTGAGTGTCTGAGCGGAAAGATCTTTGTGGTTATTTGGGTTGACCTTGATCCGGTTTCTTAAGTTGCTCTGATTGATGTCACATTCCTTTTCTAATTCCAGAAGAATCCGCTGATAAAAATTATTGTTCTGGAGTCTTTCAAGAGGTAACCTGGGCGCAGGTAGGATAAGTGGTTTAATTGAATCTTCAGGAATGTAGTATCCAATTCCGTTCGTCCACAGCGATCCAATAAATGTCATGATTGCAATATCCTTCCGACCAGATGTGATATTGAAAAAAAGTTTCGCTTCTGGCGCTGGATATTGCTTCCTTATCCCAACCACTTTCTCCATAAGATTTGCATGGTTTCCCTTTTCGAAAGAGAGGATTTCAAACGGAATTTTGTCATCAGTACACTCTTTCTGTACTTGATTGATACTTTTCGTCACTTTTTCCGGTTCGCCCTCTTCGTTGAGAATAATGACCCGATCGATCCCCCATTCCTGTCGGTAGAGCTTCTTGTAAATATTGTGGAGATTCTCACCAGCAGTTAAAATGTGAATGTTCAACATATTTTTTTGATTATCAATTTTATTATAACCATTATCAATTCTGTTTTACTTATAGTTCTCGATTAGATCTTTAGTCATGTCAAATGACGAATTTAATCAAGGTGAAGACCGAATTTCAGAGATACATTCTGAAAATGAGAAAGTGCCTGAGGTCGGACCTGCCAGAGTTTGCGGTGATTTTTCAACGAGACCTATCTGGTGTGAGGTGCGCAACCCGTGACTAAAAATTCTACGACTCAACACATTCACTTTCTCCTCGTTGGCAACTCCAAGGAGCACCTGTACCGTTGCATCAGCCACTTTCATCCTGATTCGGTTGTATTCTTCACATCTCATAATCTTGCAGAAGACACTGAAATGTTTAGTAAGACCCTTGGCGAGACCGGTCCAAAGGTTCTTGAACAAATCAATCTGTCTCCGTTCTCTGATAACGCACTGGAGTCCATGACAGCGGCAATCCTCTCTGCGCATGAAAAGTTTGGAAGTAACGGAGAACACATTTCAGTCAGCTTGACCGGAGGCACCAACCTGATGGTTCTTGCCATGGCTCTTGTTGCCATTTCTCGCAGACTGCCGGCATTTTATTGCGTGAACAATGAAGAACAGACAATCCTTTCTATCGATCTGCTTCAAAACCTGTCAAACAATATTGACCGGTTGCCATTTGAGAAAACCATCACAGCCGGTGGGATCGTATGAGCAACCTCTATTACCAAAACCTTGGGATAACAAATGCTGAAGATACTGAGCATCGGGTACGGGCTCGGCTGAGGGACTTCCACGATTTTTTTGAAAACACGGAATTCCAAATGAAAAAGCGGATCCTTAAATTCACATCCCGCGTTGAAGGAGGGGTCTGGGCAATCCGGACCAAAATTCCAAACGGAACAAATCCGTTTACCCAAGAAAAATACTATTCGGATGCTGAAGGGAAGCAACCGGTTGTTCCCCAAATAATCGATACAAAGCGGGAACAGTTCGTTATCAAAGAATCACTGACAGATTCAGCGATCTACATCGAAGTTAAAGGCAACCTCATTCCCATTCATCTCGAATTCAAAGGCTACCTGCTCGCGGATATTCATCCAAAGGGTGTCAGGGAGGATGACGAGGATGGTCCACTGGGCATTCTCAATGCTGCGGATGAAGTACGCATTGAGATAGGGGGCCTGATGAAGACGATAAAATTCTCCAGTCGGCTTGAGAAAGATAATGCAATCCTCCTTTATACACAGATTTCACCCACAAAGTCAACGTTTGAGCTCTCCAGCAATACCCACGTAATCAGTCGCTTGAAAAAAGCTTTGGAGATGCTGGCATTATCACCTCAGCCCCATCAGCTGCCATTGCTCAATCTGTTCAGGAAGCATCATCGGGACTTCGAATGGCCTGAAGGTGAAGAAGTAACTGTTGAGCGTTGGTTCGTCCTGAAAGAGGAAAGTCGCGAAGGAACTAATGAGCAGCGTGAGTTTGTCAAGAAATGTCTCAGTACCAAAGATTTTGCAATTCTTGAGGGACCGCCCGGGTCAGGAAAGACCACGACACTTCTGGAATTTGTTGCTCAGGCCGCAGTCCGAAGGAAACGAATCCTGATTGTAGCATCAACTCACGTCGCAATCGATAACCTGATGGAACGTCTCATATCCGAACTTGTTGAAACGGAGAAAGGCATGGTTCCACTTAAGGAAGCCTGCGGGATATTCCCGCTCCGTATTGGGGATGAAGGTGATGTGTTATCTCCGGTAAAACCGTTCTGTCTGGATAATTTTGTGAGCACCGAGATCTCCCGGATACGGGAGACCATCACACCCATCGTATCAGCAGGGGATGCAACCAAAGCCCAGGAGGCGTGGTTAGGGGCAATCAATAATAAATCCTCAAAGAAGGATTTTTCGACAATACTTGTTGAAAGTGCTAACCTGATTTGCGGTACTACCATTGGTATACTCAAAGCACCACTGATCCAAAAAGCCCGGCAAGGCTCTCCGTTATTTGATTATATCATCATCGATGAAGCGTCAAAAACAACATTCCCGGAACTTTTAGTTCCCGCACTCTATGGAACCAAGTGGATCATTTCGGGGGATATAAAACAACTTTCCCCCTACGCCGACCGTGAGCCAATACTCGATAACCTCCGTTTATTGCCATCATTCTCTGTACAGCGCTCCGAATCGGAACAGAAGATTTGCCTCGAAGCATTCAACGCAGTATCACGGCATTTCAAAAATCACCGGTGGCTGGGGACCAGCCTGTTTTTGTGCAAGACTTCTGAGGAGGCAGAGCTGGCTTTTACCTACGTCCAGCAGCAGGCTGAGGCAATGAATCAGATATGTCGGAGGTCGGACGGCATGTACCGTGAAATCGCACCGGTGTGTTGCATCAATCTCCCGGAATCTGAACGGCAGAAACTTGCGCTGATCAGTGCAAATTTTGTTGTTACAGTTGATAAGAATCTCAAAAAAATTGAACCATACCTCCCACCGGATCTTCTGATCAGCAAACGACAAGCGGAGGATCTTCTGAGCCCTGCCTATCCCAGAAGAATGAATTTTGGGAATTATGAGTACGCTGAGGACAAAAAATGGGATGAAGAAATTCTCTGGAGGATCTGCCGGATGCACGAGCTCAAAGGGGTACCCGAGCAATACGAAAAACTCTGCAGAGATATTGAAATGCTCGTACCCCGGTGGGACTTTGAAAACCACGGTAAGCGCACATCTGGGGGAGAATTTAGCGTTGATGCCATCCACAGGATACGACGGATCGCTTTGCCCTCGGTTATCGAGCTCCTTGTTGAAGGGTTCGAAATAGGTAAAACGAATGGGTTCAGAGAAGATGGGCTGGCATTATACGAGGGACTGAATTACAGCAAAAAGGAACCGGGGATTCTCAACAGCCGCCGTGTTCTTCTCACCTATCAACATCGGATGCACCCTGATATCTCCCGATTTTCGCGAGAAATGATATACGATGGCGAAGCACTCCGCGATGCTTCCGGGATGAAGGAATCACGGAAATGGGGATACGGAGATCATTACAGTTCCGCAGCGGTATGGTTCGATTGCAGACCTCGAAAAAATGAAATTGGATTTGGAAAATCACGGTTCAATCTTGAAGAAGTGAGAAGGATGAAAGAACAACTTGAATCATTTATATCGTGGGCTCGTGCCCATCCCAACCCCAAACAGCCGGATGGGTCCTGGAGTGTGGCATGTCTTACGTTCTACAAAGGACAGGTGCGGGAAATTATCGAGGCCTTACATCCATTGTCTGGGAATAAAGTAAAAATGCCATATTTCATCCGGAAGAAGGATAACGTATCTGTAAGGATCGGAACTGTTGACCGGTTCCAGGGCCAGGAAGCTGATCTGGTCCTCCTCTCTTTCGTGCAGTCGGGAGTGCCCGGACGAAAAGGCTACAAGAGAAAACTCGGATTTCTTAATTTTCCCAACCGGGTGAATGTTGCAATTACGAGGGCCCGGTACCAGCTGGTTATCTTTGGAGATAATCGGAATTTTAAAGGCTGCCGTGTCCCGCTTCTCGATATGCTGGCCAATGAATGTACACCCGGAGATATGGATATCAGGGAGCGCTGAACAATGAAAATTGAATTACGACGACAGATGAATATCGACGCTTGCAAGAGCATTATGGAGATCGGCAAGTTCCAACCGGAGTACGCATCGGTTCTTCCAGTCCTCATGCTCACGGAAGAAGGCGATCTGACCCCCTCCGCAGTCAACACCAAATTATTCTCCACCGCTCCGGATGACCCGAGGGGCAGGTATCTCCTGGAGCGTCTTGATGAGTACCGGCTGATTGTGCAATCAACTACCAATTCAATTGATGAGCATCCCCCTCAAGAAAAACGTGTTAGCTCGTCATCAGGCACATCATTTATCCTTACGGAATCGGGCGAACTTATGATCTCATACCTGAAGAAAAACCGGATTAATCCGCGATTCCGAACTCGAGAAAGAGAGATTATCGATAAGATGGTTCAAACAAGTTTGATTTCTCAGGGTTTTGAGATATTCACTTATGGACCTACAAGTCAAGGAGTAGAAATTCGAGAATGGGTCTGGCCAAAAACCCCTGAATCTGACCATGAAATAACAATATTGCAGGGGCTTCGAGAATCTGGTTTTGTCAAAGAAGGCACAGAGCATACTTACGAAGTTATTCAAGGGGAGTTCAATCTTACACACCTCGGAGAACAAATCATCCCTCATCTTGGGAAGTACTTCTTCAATTATTCAGAAATGGATAGTGAAATCCGAAAGGTTATGGAAACATTGGCAGAACTGGGGATTCTCTCTTCAGAGCCCAATGTCAATCCACGGGGCTTATTCTCAACGGGTGAGTCTCATAATATATCGAGGTGGCCGTGGCCGAAGATTCCCGAAGAGGAAAACGAAACAGAAATTATCAGGAAATTCCTGGATCTGGGTCTTGTTCAGATAGGTCAGGCGTCTGTTGGAAAACAAACCGTTCATAAACACAATACCACTGAAGAAAGTGGTGCGTCTGAACCGGTCTATACCCTGACTGAAACGGGTCGTATCGCTCTCACAACCGGACAGGTCCCCATTCCTGAAAAAGGAGTCTACATCCTCCACGGCACCAGCGATCCGGTATTATCTAACCCGGTTATATCCTGTCAGCCTGAGACAACAAATCAGGCGATCGGAACAGAGAGACCCGACAACAAAAAGAACCGACACTCACCGGATTCGAAGAGACCTTCCCGCGTTGATTGCTCCTGGCTTGCAACTTTAAAAGAAAAGATTGCCTCAGGACCACTTGTCCTGAACATCCCTTATAATTCAAATGATCCCCTCCAGATAATCTCAATTGATACCGGTGTTGAACCGGTGAATACAATGGTGAGTGCAACACTCTTCCTCACTCTGGAATACCAGAAAGATCCTGTGGTGAGAGTATCAACTGCCGGAAACTCAAAGAAAAATGGAACCCCTTCTGAAGCGATTCCGGTTGAACATAAATTCAGTCTGGATTTTGAAGCGATCGTCCGCTCGATATTCAGCGACAGGATCGATGATATCCATCGAGATGATGATGGCTTTGCACTTCTCGTATCATTCAATGATGTGAAAACCAATCCGGCAATTCTGACAAACCACCGTATGGATTACCGCGTTGATGCGCCGGAAATTGAGAGTTATGGGAAATTCGAAGGATTAACGATTCACAACCTCCGTATAGTGCCGAGAACCCTAGAGGATGCAAGGGCATGGACCGGGTGGTGCTTCTATGATAAAATCCAGTATCACATCACTCGCGAGAACTTTGATCACCTTCGCCAGGAATGCGCAAGCATGTGGGAACCAAGGTTCACTGAAGAAGAGATCATCGATACAATCCCAACCTATGAAGAGGCAATCAGGACCTGTGAACGTGGAGAGATGGTAAATAGAACTCTGTTCTGGTTCCTGATGACTCCCTATCTTCTTACGATGAAGGAGGTGTCCTGAAATGCCGCTGTTCACTCATGGAAATATTCTTGAAACAATAAGCCAGCCAGTAGTTCAAACATTCAATATGGACGACGCTGCAATCGGCCCATGTTGGGTTGAATTACCTGACGCCAAACCGATCCCGGAAATTGAACGGGAGGGCGACTCCAGATTATTCTATGTACCAGGACGAAACGGGGCGTTGATTGATGCATTATGCAGAACGGTCCGGGATGCCAAACAAATGGTCTGTGTCTCGTCCTTCCTTATTCAGGAAACAGAATTTACTAATACACTCATCGAAACGGCGAACCGAGGCGTTCCGGTCTTCATCCTGACAGCCCGTGAAGAAGATCTGAAAAAACCCGCAGATGAGATGCTGGAAGATGAACGGTCCAAGATCGATGACCATATTAAACTTCTCAAGAAATTTGCCGGAGTGGTCCTTGTCAGGACTTGCGATAATTTCCATGCAAAATACTGCGTCGTTGATCCATTGTCACAGACTCCTCGCGGGATTCTGATGACCTGTAATGCAAACCTCGATCCTATGACCGGTACAAACATCGAGATTGCCGTATCCCTCAAAGAACAGGAAATCAAGGGTTTGTTCTCACACTTCCTTCACGGATTCTGGGACATGGCAAATCACGAGCTCCTTGGTCCAAACAATTTCCGGGGAGTGCGCACTGAGGGATTTGAGGAAATCAATCGCGGGTCGATTACGATTCCCGCGACTTGGAAGGATGGGAATACACTACAAGATGCAATTCTGGGTCTCATAGAAAAAGCAAAGAAAAGCATTTTCCTGACGGCATGGGCATTTGAAGAAGACGGCCGGATATTTCCTGCCCTTCGTGATGCAATGAACCGTGGAGTATCAGTTACGATATTAACAAAACCCACAGAAAGGACGACATCTGCCCTCTTGCCGCTCGTGGAAAAAGGCGCGACTGTTCTCGGTCATGACAGGTTCCACGCTAAGATCGCTATTGTCGATAACCAGAAAGCAATCCTGATGACGGCCAACTATACAAAGAAAGGCCTTGAAGAGGGTTTTGAAGCAGGAATCTTACTCGACCGCAAGGATACCAAGGTCCTGAATGAAATTACATCGTTGCTCGAACCCGTGTGCTCTTGGAAGTTATCGGGTCATGCCCTGATTCGGGATGTTGGCGGGAAAATTAAAAAGGCTTCGAAAGGGAGCCGGGAACTTGAGGTTGTAATGATCCAACCCGATGTATCCATTGAATTGCCTACATATACGGTTGATTCGCTTGACAGAATTCCTGACGATTTCATCAACAGAGAACAAGTGGAGAAGGTAATGAGAGAGAAATACCCAGGGAAGATCATCCGTAACGTGAGTGTCAAACGAACTATTGTTGTCCTCAAGGTTCCCGGTGAAGCGAAACCGGTGGATTACAAGGAGATTCCTTTCAAGGTGTACCGGACTAAAAAGAACTTGTATATCGAAATCAGCAAGTGGGAGGATCTCGACCGTGCAACGGAGATGGCAAGCAAGATAAAAGCAAAAGTCATCGTGGGCTCATAACCCGAATCTTTTTCCTAAAAATTTTTAGCGATTAAAAAAAGGGTAGAATCGAATACTAGGAGTGGGATTCGAAAATTCAACAAAAGTGAGAAGACAATTTATCCTGGATTTATCCTAACCTCTTGTAATGATAAAAAAATGTGATATTTGCGGGTTCAATCTGGATCCGGATGCTCATTTTTGTAGTGGGTGTAATGTTGAGCTGAAAGTGCCGGAAGAGGCTGATAATGTGAAGATAAATCCGGAAAAACCTCAACCGGGTAAAAAGAAAACCAAATCGTCACCCAAACAAGAAACGCCAGAAAACGAGAAGGTGATCAATTGGTGTGTAATTCAGTCATGGTGCAACACATACAGGATGTCTTACTCCCGGTTTTTGAATTTGGTATTTACTTTAGCAAGTGGTGATATGAAATTAGGCTTTTGCCATTGCTCTGCCTGCAATCAGGGCTATCGGGAAATGATTGCGATGGTTGCGGACACAACAGGGAAGAGGAAAGTCACAGCGCAAAGTCGGGAGATTGTGATCAAAGCGCGTGGGGCTAAAATCGATGGGTTTTCACTCGATATCTCTGAGTTTTTGAGAATGGTAAGAGAAAAGGAAGATAATAACCGCGCTCATGAAAAAGAAAACCCAAAACCTCAACTGACGAATAACGGAAAAATTGTGATTGAAATTGATCCTGTGGTACTAGAGACAGTTATACTAAGCACTTTGTCGAGCGAGAAGGGACAAGAGATTATCCGGTCAATAGCGAAACGAAAATCGAAAATGGAAAAAATAGCAACCTGAAAATTTTTTATTTCTCTGCCATCGCTTTCTGCATCTTTTCTTCAACCATCCCATCAACCATTTTATCCTGGATTTATCCTAACTTCTTGTAATGATAAAAAAATGTGATATTTGCGGGTTCAATCTGGATCCGGATGCTCATTTTTGTGGAGGGTGCAACGTGGACCTTAAAGAGTCAAAAGAAGAGGATAGCATGTACGTGAATCTGGAAAAACCTCATCCGGGTAAAAAGAATACCAAATCGTCACCCAAACAAGAAGCACCGGAAAACGAGGAGGTGATGAATTGGTGTGTTATCCGGGCAATGTGTAATTCGTTCGAGATGACATTTGCCCATTTCTTTTTTTTAGTCCTTATTTTGGCAAGAGGGGATAAAAAAATCGGCTTTTGCGATTGCACGATTTGTAACCAAGGATATCGGGAACTGTTAGCGAATATTGCTAACACAACGGAAAAAAAGAAATTAACCGCTCAAAGTCGGGAGATTGTGATCAAAGCTCGCAGTGATAAGATCAATGGAATAAAATTCGCGGTCCCTGATTTTTTGAAAGCAATATCGAAAAAAGGAGATGACAACCATGCTCACGAAAAAGAAGACCCGAAACCTCAACAGACAAATAACGGAAAAATTGTGATAGAGATTGATCCTATGGTACTAGAATCAGTTGTACTAAGCACTTTATCGAGCGAGAAGGGACAAGAGATTATCCGGTCAATATCGAAACGGAAATCGAAAAAGGAAAATATAGCAACCTGAAAATTTTTTATTTGTCCGCCATCGCTTTCTGCATCTTCTCTTCCACCATACCATCAACCATCTTTCTGAGGGACAACGGATTCTCCCGCACGCTCCGGACCAACATTTCGGTATCGTTCAGCGCTTCTTCAGTCAACTCATTCCCGCATTCCGGACAGTAGGTCGCGGTCGGTGGCACTTCCTTGCACAAGCAGTGCGGGCAGATGCCAGGAACAAAGATTGGCTTCTGCACTTCCATATCCTTGAAACCGGCAATCCCCATCACGGCCTGCTCCACATCAACTGATGAGAGGTTCACGTACCGCTCGACCATGGAGGACCGCTTGCCCCAGCCGATCTTGCACAGGATGGACTCGTTCATGTTCTGTTTCGCGTAGAACGTAAGTTTCGTGTGCCGCAGCAGATGGAAGTGGAGTTTCTCTGAAAGCGCGATATCACCCTGCTTCTTGAGTTTCCTGCTGAACTTTTTCATGAGATACTGGAATCCGCTGTATTGGTACGGTTCACCCTTCTGCGTGAGAAAAACAAAATTGTCACCTTCCGGGGGAATGCCAAATAGTGCCGGGTAATCCATCTTCCAGGTCTTTAGATAGGTCCAGGCAGTTGCACAGGGAATGTAGCGGGGGAAGCCGGTCTTCTTATCGGTCGATATGGAGATCCCGTGCTTGAGTTTCTGGATCTGTCGCCAGCGCAGGTAGCCGGCCTCTTCAATCCGCAGGGCCGCATCAAAGATGCAGGCAATGAGGGCTCGTTCTTTGGAATTTTCACAGACCCCAATCAGTTTCTGGATCTCTTCCTCAGTGAGCATGTCATCTGGAGTCTTGGTCATGAGCGGAGCTTTGGGGACCTTGATCTCTTTGATCTCTTCCATGGGGATGGTGCTGTGTTTCCTTTTGACCAGCCATTCTGCAAAGACTTTGAGTGAGAGGATGTAATCGTGAATGGTGCTGGAGGATAACTGATCGCCATTCAATCGTTTCCCGGTTTTTATTTTGGAGATTCCCTCCATGAAGGCACCGGTCGTCATTTCATCATAATTGCATGGTACAAAATCTTTGAGCCGGATGAGATGGTTTACGTACAGAGCGATGCGACCACCGGATAAATTTTTCTTGGCTTTACGCTCATAGAGAAAATCTTTGATAAGAGTGACTTCTTTATTGGACAACCGGCCCTGCTCCAGTTGTTTCGCAAGTCTGGATCCCGCGTACTCGGGTCCGTCCCTGCTATGAAAGACCTGATCTTGCATATACTCAATGAAGTTGAGCGGGAAAATAAGTGTAGCGGTCAATGTGTGCTAATACACTACGGGGGTTTGCCGGTACCTGCACCTCATTCTCCGGAGAGAAAAGGTGAAGTATCATTGGTTTTTG
>Ga0074195_1001153_pt1 | contig 39900 bp, 29 predicted proteins | sample EPASupsiteHSE623_FD_64525 | JGI IMG/M metagenome (GOLD analysis project Ga0074195, IMG submission 64525) | Bioremediated contaminated groundwater from EPA Superfund site, New Mexico - Sample HSE6-23 | ecosystem: Environmental > Aquatic > Deep subsurface > Groundwater > Contaminated ...
ATACCACACTCAATTACAGCCGTTACAATTATTCACTCAACCTGCCGCAGGAAAAGGATGGTTATTGGAATTCGTCCATATCCAACCTCACACTTAAAACGGACCTGGCATGGTACCTGAATCCGCGCAATACGATCCGTTCGGGACTGGAGGTTACCTATCATCACTCAAATCCGGGGAATGTGACCCTCAGCAATGGAAATTCAACCGCCGGCATCCCCAAAGTCGCCGAATATCATTCCATGGAATATGTTTTCTATGTTTCAAACGAACAGCGCATCGGGAATCGCATTTCCATGCGATACGGCGTCAGGCTGCCGGTTTGGCAGGATATTGGCCCCACGGATGTTTACTATTTTGATGCAAATCACCTGGTGATTGATACCATTGCATATGGCATGGGTGATTCCTATTCGGTTGCTTTCAGCCCTGAACCACGGATTAATATAACGTACCAGGTGAATGGAAAGTCCTCGCTAAAGGCAAGCTACAGCCGTACGACGCAGTTTCTGCAGGTGGTTTCCAATTCAACCAGTCCATTTACCTCCCTCGAAGTATGGGTTCCAAGCGGACCGAATATCAACCCGCAAATCGCCGACCAGGTGGCAACGGGATATTTCAGGGAACTCTTCATGCCGGGTTTCACCTTCTCGATAGAAGGATATTATAAATGGTTCCACAATCACCCCGATTACCGTGATCATGCCAACCTGCTTTTTAATCCGCTGATAGAAGGAGAGTTGCGGTTCGGCAAAGCATGGTCGTACGGCGCTGAATTCATGTTACGGAAAACGACCGGGAAATTCACCGGCTGGATTGGATACACCTGGTCGCGGGCAATGGTGCAAACTCCCGGGGTGAATAATGGAAATGTATACAGGGCCAGTTATGACCGCCCAAATGATGTTTGCATCAACCTATCCTGGGATGACAAAAAGCACTGGATCATCTCGGCAAACTGGATTTACCTTACCGGGGCGGCGATTACCACTCCGCTGGGATTTTATTATAACAACGGTTACCCGGTTCCTGTTTATGGAGATAAAAATAATGACCGCCTGCCCGATTATCACCGGCTGGATCTTTCGGCAACCTACGTGTTCAGCCAACCTGGGAACCGGTATCAGCACAGCCTGGCGGTCACGCTCTACAATGCCTATGGCAGGATGAACCCCTTCTCGGTCAATTTCAATAAAATGATGAATGATAACGGCGAGTTTGTGGTACCCTCCGATCTGAACGGTTCCTATGAACTCGTTCCTACTACCATTTCAGTTGCCGGGATCATTCCTTCCATCAACTATCAATTCAAATTCTGATGCACAGGATACTGTTAATCACCGGACTGATTTTCCTCCTTCAGGGGTGCGTTAAGGAGACTGTATGGAACCTGCAGGATGGCCTGCCGGGAAACATCGTTGTCGAGGCTATCATCACCGACGAAGTAAAGTCGCACAGGATCATGCTCTCATATCCCGTTTCCGGGCTCAACCAATTGCCGGAACCGGTCACCGGCGCCGGCGTGTTGATCAGCAACGAAGATTCAACATGGCAACTGACTGAATTTCCTCCCGGCTCAGGAATTTATTACACGCCTGCCTATTTCTTTTCAAGGCTCAATAAAAACTATACCCTGCTGATATCGGTCGATGGCAGGGTATATACTGCCAAAACCGGGATGATCGCCGGTTCCGAATTCAGGGAGCTGCGTTATGAACGAAAGGATCAGGAAAATCTTTACTTTGTTGATTGGGTTGCCAACGCCTTTAGCACGGAACAAGCAGCCATGTGGGAGTTGCTCATCGACTGGTCGGTGGTGCCCGGATATGAAAAGCTGGATTCGCTTGATAACCACGCCAGATTGTTGTTTTATACGCTGCCTACACTCGATGTGAGCGAAGTATTTGCCCCCCTGATGCAGGAGGTCTGTTTTCCTGCAGGCACAATCATTACAGAGCGAAGATATTCACTTACCCCGCCGCATGCCGAATTCATCCGGGAAATGCTGCTTGAAACCAACTGGACCGGAGGATTATTTACTGTGGCGCCGGCCAATGTGGAAACAAACATGAGTAGCGGGGCCTTTGGTTATTTTGGCGCCTGTGCTGTTACTGAACTGTCAGTTATAGTCGCTGCTGCAGATCATTCGCCATAATTATTGAGCCCGCTCCGAAAATTCCGTTCAATTGGATTCTGAGCGAAGCCGAAGAATCCTGAGCAGTCAACGGATCCTGAGCAGTTAACGGATCCTGAGCGGAGCCGAAGGATCCTGTTCGAAACCCATGGATCCTGAGCGGAGCCGAAGGATCCAATCGCCTGTTAATGCAGTCACAAAATATTTTTTCCGTCTGAATCAGGGTAATCCATATATCAGGTGTATTATCATCAGGAAACGAAAAAATCAATCACTTAAATCTATATTTCATGAAAACAAAAAACCTGTCCCGCTTCGCATTACTGCTTTTTGTGGTTATCGGGCTTTCACTGGCCGGATGTAAAAAAGATAAGAACACGGATCCATCCGACGATTCCTCTTCACTGCAACAGTTATCAAAAGATGAAGAATCTGTTGAAGCCGCATCGGATGAGTCGATGAATGATGTCAATTTATTCCTTTCCGGCGGGAATCTGAAATCAACCAACTTGCTGCCATGTAATGCAACGGTTGATTCAACAGCCGTTGTCAACGACACCATCACCATTTATATTACCTATGATGGCCTCAACTGCAGTGGCACCCGGTTCCGTACCGGCCAGGTTCAGATCAGGAAACATGTTGGCACCCAGTGGTTCCAGGCAGGCGCCTCCGTGATGATCAGGCATATAAATTTCACGATAACAAAGGTTTCAACCCAGAAATCAATCACGCTGAACGGCGTAAAGGTGCATAAAAATGTCAGCGGTGGTGTCATCTGGCAGCTTGGAAACGGGATCAATGCCATCGTTCACCGTACCTGGGGTCATTTGAATGTGACTTTCGATGATGGTACCACTAAAACCTGGAATGTAGCCCGTCAGAAAACATATACCGGTAATGCCCCGGGCAACCTCGTCCTCACCACCGATGGATTTGGTTCAGTGGGTGAATTTGACAACCTGGTCGTATGGGGAATAAACCGCCAGGGAGAAGGTTTTTACACCCAGATCATCCAGCCCGTTGTTCATCGCCAGGTTTGCTTCTGGGATCCGGTTTCCGGCATAAAGAAGCATGCTATTCCGTCCGATTCAAAAAGCGCCACCCTAACCTTCGGATTCGACAGCAACAATCAACCCATCTCCGGTAACGAATGCCCCGCCAAATTCAAGCTTGACTGGCAGCGTAACAATAATTCCGGGACGGTCTATCTCTGGTTATAGTAATAAAGAACTAATAATCCCTGATAATTCAGGTGAAAATCCTTCTACAAAAAAGCACGAGGCTGCCATTAACGACAGCCTCGTGCTTTTTTGTAGTCTTAACCCTTCAGCCCCCGGCATAGCAAAGAAAATCATTCATAACACCCTATGTACCTTGAAATAACCATCCGCTGAATTTCCGATGTGCCTTCCCCAATCTGGAGCAGCCGCTGATCGCGGTAAAAGCGTTCGATATCGTAATCCTTCATCAGGCCATATCCACCGTGAAGCTGAACAGCTTCGTCGGCAACTTCACGGGCAATTTCGGAGCAGTAAAGCTTTGACATGGCTGCCTCCTTAGCATAAGGCTGATCATTGGATTTTAACCAAGCTCCCTTGTAGAGGAGATTTCGCGCCAGCTCGATCTTGGTCGCCATGTCGGCCAGTTTGAATGCATTGACCTGGAACTGGGCAATGGGTTTGCCGAATTGCTTGCGGCTCCTGGCATAGGTCATGGCCATCTCAAATGCTCCCTGGGCCAGTCCGAGCCCCATGGCGCCGATGGCAAGCCGGCCGCTGTCGAGCGTGCTGAGCATGATCTTCGATCCTTCACCGCGTTTGCCCAACAGGTTTGATGCAGGAACCCTGCATTCATCAAAGAACAGTTGTGCCGTATCCGATGCCCGCCACATCATTTTGTCATGCATGGGTATACGCTTGAAACCCGGCGTATCGGCATCAACCAGGATCGTAGAAAACTCCTTTTGCCCGTTGGTTTCTCCTGAAACCACCTGAACGGTCGCTCCCTTGTTGATGGATGAGGCCCCGTTGGTAATGAATATCTTGGACCCGTTGATGATCCAATGTCCATCCTCAAGCCGGGCGGTAGTCTTTGTGGCGCGTGAGTCGCTGCCCGCATCGGGCTCAGTGAGTCCGAAAGCCCACAGTGCATCGCCGGTTGATAGCATGGGGAGGTATTTCTTTTTTTGCTCATCGGTCCCGTAATTCATGATAGGACCGATTCCCAATGAAATATGGGCCGCCAGGGTGGCTGCCTGGGAACTGTCGACCCGTGCCATCTCCTCAACGGCAATCACATAGGCAAGTGTGTCCATATCAAGACCGCCAAATTCCGGTGGCGTGCGTAATCCGAAAAACCCAAGTTCTCCCATTCTCCTGGTCAGGGAGACGGAAAATTCACCCTTCTCATCCAGTTCACGGGCCAGTGGTTTAACTTCGCGTTCGGCAAAATCACGAACGGTCTTACGAATCATATTGTGTTCTTCAGTCAGGTACATCGTGCTTTCTTTTAAGGTTGTGAAATTATTTTCGGTTTAAAATATTTGCAAATCATCTGATTTTCGGTCATTCACCCGGATCATCCAGGAATATTTCAGACGCCACCTGGTATGCTTCCAGCAAGGCCGACTGATTGATATTCAGCGGGAATTTATTTCTTGTTACATAGGTGATGAGATTTTCAGTTTTCAGGTTTCCCAGAAGCTCCTTTCCGGCCATCGGACAGCCGCCCCAGCCGTTGATCACACCATCAAAACGCCTGCACCCGGCCATGTAGGCCGCATTCACCTTTTCAAACCAGCCCTGGTTCGAGGTATGCAGGTGGAGGCCGAATTCAATATCGGGGAACATCGGGATCAGGGTCCCGTAAACACGGGATATCAGTGTCGAATCGATTTCCATCGAGACATTCGAAAGCGGGATGGTCCTGACTCCCGCCTGGTGCAGTGTGCCGACCCATTCTGACAGGATATCGATACTCCATGGGTCACCATATGGATTTCCGAAGGCCATGGAAATGTAGATCACCGCCTCCTTGCCTTTTTGTTTACATAAGCGGGTTGTCAATTCGGTTGTATCCAGTGACTGGTCCACCGTTGCATTGACATTGTGTTTCAGAAAGGTGGGGGAGAACGAAAAAGGATAGGAGATATGGGTGATCCCATCGACTGAAGACAACAATTCCGCCCCGCTGGAATTCACTGCCAGGAACATGACATTGGAAAATACCCCATCGAGATCAAGCTCTTTGAGAACATCCAGCGAATCGGCCATCTGCGGTATCAGCCTCTTTGAAACAATACTGCCAATTTCAACGGTATCAAATCCGACCCTAAGGAGACGGTTGATATAACGAACCTTCTCCCCGGTGGGTATGATGCGTGAAAATCCCTGCATCCCTTCTCTCGGTGATTCTATGATTTTAATCATCCTTTTCCGGTAAGCGATTTTGGGATTCGGCCATTCTTGATTGCTTCAGACCGCAGGCGACGACCGACGATCCGCTCGACCATCGACCCGATCTCCAATACTTTGTCAATGTCGAGTTGGGTGTCGATGCCCATCTCATCCATCATCACAACCATATCCTCGGTGGAGATAAGCCCTACCAGGTTTGGATCCTTGTAATAGTAGCTCCCCGTCCCGGCAACAGGAACACCACTTACGAAATTTGCCGGCTGTCCGCCAATGCCACCCATCGTCGACTCGTAATTGACCATCCCTGCCTGAAGGGCTGCAAGCACGTTGGCCATACCCCATCCACGTGTCGTGTGGAAGTGCACGATCTGCTTTTCCACCCTGACCCCTGAATCGAGGAGCATGGAATAGTACCGGTATACCCTGTCGGGCGATGCCGAACCATCATGATCGGCATGCTCTACATCGTTCACCCCAATGTCGAGCCAGCGCCTGGTGAATTCGATCGCCTTTTCCATTTTGGTCGGTCCCTCGATCGGGCAGCCCCAGATGGTGCTTACCGTACCGTTGACCTTCAATCCGGCTTCCCGGGCCATGGGGATGTATTTTTCGGCCATCTTCCAGTAATCTTCGAGGCTGAGACCCGAATTCTTGCGGTGATGCGATTCACTGGTCGAAACCATCAGCAGGATGCGGTCAGGGCCCCAGCCCTCCTTCCTTGCCTGGATGGCCCTTTCGATGGCCTTTTCGCGGATGGTGATGGCTGTAATGGAAACCTTATCGAGTAAAGGTGCGACCAATTTGCTTGCCCTGATGCGCTTCAGCACCTCATCGGCATCCCTGAACTGCGGCATTCCCGAAGGATTGCCCAGGTTTGTCAGTTCAATATGCCTGAATCCGGCAAGAACCAACTGCTCTGCAAGCCATACTTTGGCATCGGTAGGTATAAAAATCTCCTCATGCTGGAACCCATCTCTTACGGTGATGTCTCCTATGGTTACTTTTTTTGGATAATTCATTTTCTTCGAATTTTTGATTAAACTGTTTGTTTCCTGCACACTTCGGCTTCGCTCACTTCGGCTCCGCTCAGTGTGCGGTTCTTCGCTCACTTCGGCTCCGCTCAGTGTGCGGTGCTTCGCACACTTCGGCTACGCTCAGTGTGCGGTGATTCGTGCACACTTCGGCTTCGCTCAGTGTGCGGTGCTTCGTTCAGTGTGCGGTGATTCATGGACACTGAGCGAAGCCGAAGTGTCCATGCTTCTCCCGTTGTCCTATTATTCTTCAAATTCCACCAGGGCCGTGGTGCTTTCCACCCGGTCGTTCACGGCAATATTGATCGTTTTAACCTCCGCATCACGGGGAGAAACAATAAGGTTTTCCATCTTCATGGCTTCAATGATAAGCAAAACATCCCCTTTTTTTACCTGGTCTCCTTCGCTGATATTGATTCTGATCACCTTTCCGGGCATGGGGGATGTGACATGGTTGCTGTCGTGCCCGGCACTTTCATAGGCCGATGCAGTCACCGATTCTATCAGAAGATCATGTCGCCTCAATTGAAAGATGTGGCCGCCGGTACTGAAGTGTGCCAGGTTTTCGCGGTCTTCGGTAACCCATGCCAGATAGTTGTGGTGATCGATGGTGAAATCAATACGATTTGGTGAAAAACCGAGTGGCGATGCATGATATTGAACTCCCGATATGTCAAATATGTAATGGTTGCCCGCATATCCTGGTATTTTTATGGTTACATCCATATCTTCATACTGCATCCTGATCGCCATCATGTTCCGCCAGTAGCCAATGGTCTCCCACAGCGTAGGCTTATCCTGGTTTGTCATTATTGTCTGCAGATTGCGCTTCATGGTGTACATCAGGTATCCGATAATGGGAACATGATTTGGAATTCCCTTCTTGTCATTCCTGATGGCTTCCGCCAGTGCCGGTGTGTGCTCGTCGCAGAATTTTGTCGTGATGGAATTGGTTATAAACGCTTCACTCTGAATCAGCTTTACCAGATAGGTGATGTTAGTGCTGATTCCATGGATAATATAATCGTCCAACGCCACCAGCATCGACTGGCTTGCCTCATGACGGTCCTTGCCCCAGACGATGAGTTTGCTGATCATCGGATCGAATGAACTTTTAATCTCTGTAGCTGAGGTAATCCCCGTATCGATGCGAATCCCTTTCATTTCGGGTTCCTTGTACAATGTCATTTTTCCCGGTGACGGCTGGAAATTATTGGCCGGATCTTCAGCATAGATGCGGCATTCGATCGCATGGCCGTTTTGAACGATATCGTCCTGATTCAACCTGAGTTTATTTCCGGCAGCGACATGGATTTGCTCCTCAACGATATCGATTCCAGTCACCATTTCCGTCACGGGATGTTCAACCTGGATACGGGTATTCATCTCCAGGAAATAAAAATTCAGCTCCTTGTCGACGAGGAATTCAATGGTCCCTGCATTGTTATATCCAATGGCTTTTCCAATGGCAACCGCAGCATCTCCCATCTTTTTCCTGACCCCCGGTGTAAGGGTGGGAGAGGGCGATTCCTCTATGATCTTCTGGTAACGCCGCTGGATGGAACACTCACGTTCAAACAGGTGCACCACATTCCCAAAATTATCACCTATGATCTGGATTTCGATATGGCGGGGTTCTTCGATGAACTTCTCGATGTACACGGTTTCGTCGCCGAAATAGGCTTTCGCCTGCCGGCTCGTGGATTCGATGGCTTCGGCCAGCTCTTTCTCTTCGTAAACGATGCGCATACCTTTGCCGCCGCCCCCGGCTGCTGCCTTCAGCAGGACCGGAAACCCGATCCGGCAGGCTGTTTTTTCCAGTTCTTCTTTCGTGCCGGTCACCCCTTCGGTCATCGGGATATTGATCTTTTTCACAAAAGCGCGCGCCTCGATCTTGTTTCCCATGATCTTCATGGCCTCGGGACGGGGGCCGATGAATAGGATCCCGGCCTCAACGCAGGCTGAAACGAACAAAGGATTTTCAGCCAGGAAGCCATAGCCGGGATGAATGGCATCGCAGCCGGTTTGCCTGGCAACCTCCATGATCTTCGCGATGTTCAGGTAGGTCTCGCTGAGTTCGACCTCGCCAATGCACCAGGCTTCATCGGCCATGGTCACATGCAGCGAATCGGCATCCACCTGAGAGTATACGGCAACGGTCTTGATTCCCAGTTTCCTGGCGGTCCGGATCACCCTGACGGCGATCTCGCCACGGTTTGCAACTAATATTTTGTGGATAAGGTTCATTTCACCCAGTTTGGTTTACGTTTCTCGAGGAATGCATTCATTCCCTCCTGTCCTTCGTCCGACGCCCGGATGTCGGCGATCATACGGGCCGTGTAATCATATGCCTCCATCAGTGTCAGCCTGTTTGCAACATCATGGATCAGTGTTTTGCAATGACTCATGGCCTTCGGGCCGCTGGTCCGGAGCAGTGCGATCAGTTCATCCAGGGTTTCATCCAGCTTTTCGGCCGGCACCGATTTATTTACCAGTCTGAAGTGTTCGGCCTCCTTGCCCCTGATCCTTCGTCCGGTGATCATCAATTCCTTGGCTCCGTATTCGCCCACCCGCTTGATGACATAAGGCGAGATACAGGCCGGGACAATCCCGATCTTCACCTCGCTCAATGAAAAGGTGGCATCATCGGTACAGTAGGCCAGGTCGCAAGCCGATAACAATCCGTTGGCGCCGCCAAGGGCAACACCATGCACCACAGCCAGCGTGGGTTTGGGGGAATTGTAAATCGAAAGGAAACACTTTGAGAGCAGCAGACTTTCGGTGTAGTTCTGCTCATAGCTGTTTTGCGATACCGCTTTCATCCAGTGAAGGTCCACACCGGCGCAGAAGGACTTTCCCCTGCCGCGTAAAATCACGCAAACAGTTTGATGGTCAAGCGTTTCAAAGCAACTGGTCAATTCGCGGAGCATCGTTTCATCAAAGGCGTTGTGTACCTCCGGGCGGTTAAGCCAGATGGTGAATATTCCCTGATCTAAAGTTGTTTCAATAGTTTTGTAATTGGTCATTGGTAATTGGTCATTTGTAATTTGTCCTACATTCTGAATATCCCGTATTCCGTCTTCTCATATTTTTTATTCTGTGATATGGCAATGGCCAGACCCAGGATCTTCCGCGTATCAACCGGGTCGATGATACCGTCATCCCACAGACGCGCCGTGCTGAAATAGGCCGATCCCTCATCCTCATATTTCTTCAGGATCGTTTGCAGCATCTTCTCTCTTTCCTCGGGTGAGAGACTTTTTCCGGAGGCAGCTAGCTGATCTTCCTTGACGGTGATCAGCACATTGGCAGCCTGTTCACCGCCCATCACTGAAATCTTTGAATTGGGATACATAAACAGGAACCTCGGCTCATAAGCCCGTCCGGCCATGGCGTAATTCCCTGCTCCGAATGACCCGCCGAATACCACGGTGAATTTTGGCACATTGGCATTGGCCACGGCATGTACGAATTTTGCCCCGTCGCGGGCGATGCCTGCGCGTTCATATTGCTTTCCTACAATAAATCCGGTAATATTCTGCAAGAAGAGGATGGGTATGTTCCGTGAAGTACACAGTTCCACAAAATGGGCCCCCTTGAGCGCTGTTTCTCCGAACAGCACGCCGTTATTGGCTAAGATGCCGACCGGATAGCCCATGATCCGGGCAAATCCTGTTGTCAGGGTTGGGGCATACCGCTCCTTGAATTCATGGAAAAGGCTGCCATCAACAATGCGGGCGATGATCTCCTTTGAATCTACCGGTTTTTTCAGGTCGACCGGAAGGATCCCATAAAGTTCTTCGGGGTCATAATAGGGCTCTTCGATCGGATGGATTTCCAACGACTGGTATTCATGCCTGCGGATGGATTCGAAAATATTCCTGCAAATCTGGATGGCGTGCACATCATTTTCGGCAAGGTGGTCGGCAACACCCGAAATCGAAGTATGCACCTCGGCGCCGCCAAGTTCTTCGGCCGATACCTCCTCGCCGGTGGCGGCTTTCACCAGAGGCGGTCCCCCGATGAATATCGTTCCCTGGTTGCGTACAATGATGGTTTCATCACTCATTGCAGGCACATAGGCTCCCCCGGCGGTGCATGAACCCATAACGACAGCTATCTGGGGTATTCCCTGGGCCGAAAGCCGGGCCTGGTTAAAAAAGAACCGTCCGAAATCATACTTGTCCGGAAAAACATTCGCCTGCTCAGGCAGGAATACGCCACCTGAATCAACCAGGTAAACACAGGGCAGGCGGTTTTCCATGGCGATTTCCTGGGCCCTGACATGCTTTTTTATGGTTTCCTTAACATAGGTGCCGCCTTTCACGGTGGCATCATTTGCAACAATCATCACCTCCTTTCCATGGATCACCCCGATACCCGTGATGATGCCGGCCGATGGAAATCCGTTGTCATACAGGCCATAGGCAGCAAGTGTCGACAATTCGATGAAAGGGGTGTTACGATCAATAAGCAGGTCGATGCGTTCGCGTGCAAGCAGCTTACCACGCTCCTTATGCCGCATCACAGCCAGCTCAGGGCCACCCTGCCTTATCGTGGCGAGGATCTCTTTATATCTTCCAAGCAGTTTGAGGAACTCCTCCCTGTTTTGCTGGTATTCGGCACTGCCGACCTTGATCTTACTTTCTATCCGAAACATGTTTTGTGTCTGAAAAGCAATGAGTTGACTGAAACTGGTTGAACTGTAACCATTTCTGATTATCGCGTACTAAATTAAGAATAATTCTAAATTATACAAACATTTTCTGAAATATCTGGCTTAACTTTGCGTTGATTTAACTTATTATCTTGATTGCATATCGTGAATCTCTTTACCAATGAACCTTCCGGGGAGCTGACCCTCGAAAAACTGCTCGAATATGAGCAGCTGAGAGGAGAAAAAACCACTTTGCGAAAGGCTTTCGCTGTCATGTTAAACCAGTCCTCCCTGGACCAGGAGCCTGGTTACGCGATGATGGTGCTCGAAACAGCCCGTATCCTGCTTGATGATATGAATTTGGGCCCTGATTCTGTTAAGTGCCTGATACTGAAAAATCTGGCCGACAAAGGGACATTATCCCCGGAGGTCATCGAAACGGATTATGGGAAAGCAGTCAGGGAGCTCATTGAAGGAATTCACCGGATCGAGCGGCTCGACACCAAAAAGTACAATACCAACAAGGAAAATTTCATTGGATTGCTATTGACCTTGTCCGACGATATCAGGGTGCTGCTGATCCGCCTGGGCATGCGGCTTTACGACATGCGCCACCTGCAGGATTATGATCCTGAAAAGCAGGGTATGATCATCGGAGAAACGGTGGCTTTGTACATACCCATATCTCATCGGCTTGGCCTCTACCAGATCAAAAATGAGCTGGAGGACAGGGTGATGCGGGCGACTGACCTGGAGATGTATCAGCAGATTGAACGAAAATTAAGCGAAACCAAAGCCGGCCGGGACCTGTATACCACTGATTTTATGAAGCCCATTGAAGAGCAGTTACGGGATAACGGGTTTGACTGTGAGCTGAAAAGCAGGATCAAGTCCATCCCTTCCATCCGTCGGAAAATGGCAATGCAAAAGGTGGGATTTGAGAAGGTATATGATCTTTTTGCTATCCGGATCATCCTAAATAAGACCGTTGAAAATGATGCAGCCGACTGCTGGAAGATATATTCCCTGGTGACCGATATCTATACACCGAACCCGCGACGCCTGCGCGACTGGATCTCCTTTCCGAAGGCAACTGGTTATGAATCGCTTCACACTACAGTCATTGGGCCGGAGGGCCGCTGGGTGGAGGTTCAGATCCGGACCCGCCGCATGGACGAAGTCGCAGAAAAGGGATTTGCCGCACACTGGAAATATAAATCGGAGAGCAAGACAAAGGCGAAGGCTGACCTCTATGCCCGCATCAGGGAAATGCTTAAAGCCCCGGAACAAACTTCATTTGAAAAGGCGGTCAACCGCGAAAAAAAGGCACTCTACTCAGATGAAATTTTCATTTTCACACCAAAAGGGGACCTGAAACGCCTTAAAGCGGGTTATTCAGTGCTCGATTTTGCGTTTGAAGTTCACTCCGAAATCGGTTCAACCTGCACCGGGGCGATTGTGAACGGGAAGATGGTGCCGCTGAAATATATCCTTCAAAACGGGGATACAGTAAAAATCCTGACATCCAAGTCACAGAAACCAAATCCAGGGTGGCTCGAAATCGTAAAAAGTCCCCGGAATATTGCCCGGATCAAGCATGCCTTAAAGATGGAGTCCTATAAAGAGGCAGATTTCGGGAAGGAGATCATCAAAAATAAGGTGACCCAGTTAGGATATGAATTTTCTGATCCCTTGGTGAACAAACTGGCATCCTACTTTGGGTGCGAAGGCATTCTCGATCTATACCAGCGGTTCGGCGAAGGGAAAGCGGATCCCAGTAAGATCAAGAAAGCGTTGCTTGGTCAGGATCCCTTGATTTCCACCGCACCGGTCAAGGAGGAATCCTTCCCCGAACGGGTTTCAGAAATGATGGCCGGAAAGGAGGACCATGTGGTTATTGATCCTTCCATAAAGTCATTACACTACCAGTTTGCCAGGTGCTGCAACCCTTCTCCGGGAGACCAGATCTACGCATTCGTTAGTGTGACACAGGGCATTAAAATCCACCGGACCAGTTGTTCCAATGCACGCGAAATGATCACCAGATACCCGTACCGTGTTCTGGAAGCCAGGTGGAAAGCAGTGGAAATCGTGCCTGCCAATAAAATTGCACCAAAAGTCCGTACTGCAAAGCAATAACCATCATCTTATTATCTTTGCAGTCTGAAACCTGAACCCGATATTCCCTCCATGGAACACGCACCGGTCATTGAAGTCAGCAATGTCTACAAATCATTTAAAACGGTTCAGGCAGTCCGTGGAATTGACTTGCGCATCGGGCATGGGCAGTTCGTGGCCATACTGGGTCCGAATGGGGCTGGCAAGACCACACTGGTTGAGATGATTGAAGGCATCCAGCAACCGGACCAGGGCGAGATTCGTATCATGGGAAAAACCTGGAAGGGGAATGAAACCTATCTGCGCCGGCTGATCGGACTTTCACTGCAGGAGACGCATTTCATCGAAAAGTTAAATGTATGGGAGACCATCCGGCTTTTTGCAAGTTTTTTTTCGATCGGGAAGCAGCGCTGTGAAGAAGTTCTGAGCCTTGTCGCACTGGAGGAGAAAAGGAGGGCATGGGTGGTCAATCTTTCAGGGGGACAAAGGCAACGTCTTGCACTTGGAATTTCCATTCTCAATGAACCAAAAATACTGCTGCTCGATGAACCTACAACCGGGCTTGATCCCAATGCCCGCCGCGAGATCTGGGCTATCCTGCTCCATCTGAAGGAGCAGTCGGAGACCTCCATGATCCTGACGACACACTATATGGAGGAGGCGGAACAACTTTGCGATTATATCGTGATAATGGATCAGGGAAAGATACTGAAGCAGGGAACGCTGACTGGTTTACTGGGCGAAATTCAGGATTTGCCTGTCAAACCGGTTGAAACCCGCAGGATCACCCTCGATGACCTTTTTATATCATTAACCGGCCGCCATCTCCATGATTGAACGCATTTCAAATAACCAGCTGTTCCAATTGATCATGGCCAATGTGAAGGAGCTTATCCGTGAACCAGGAGTGCTTTTCTGGGGTATCATTTTCCCCATTCTCATGTCGCTCGGATTGGGGATTGCATTTACCAAAAAATCGGATATAAGCACGACAATCGCTGTGGTCGGTCAAACCCGGCTGATCAGCCTCCCATCCGATTCCGCCTCCATCCTGTCAGACTTCCTTCAAAAGAATAAGGCCATCACATTCAAGAATGATCCGGGAAGCCTGTCTGTAAAACTTACTGTTCCCGATGACAAGCTTGGAAACACCCATTTCATTTTCACGGAGATGGATTGGCCCCAGGCGATGGTACTGCTGAAGCGGGGCAACCTGAATATGTTACTGGACGAAAAGGAGGGGATCATACAATATCATTTTGATCCCAGAAATCCCGATGCACAGCTGACCTACCTGAAACTTTCGAAATTATTGAACGCAACGGGGCCGGTGATCAGGGAGACCAACACGGAGGTATACCCGCTCACTGTCACCGGAACCAGGTACATCGACTTCCTGGTCCCCGGGCTCATTGCCATGGGGGTGATGATGTCGTGCATGTGGGGGGTAAGTTATGCCATCATTGAACGCAGGTCAAAAAAGCTGTTGCGCCGCATGGTGGCAACGCCGATGAAACGGTCTAATTTCCTGATTGCGCTCATTTCAGTAAGGATTGCAATGAATTTTGTGGAAGCAGGGCTGCTGTTTCTCTTTGCATGGCTCGTTTTTAATATTACAGTCCAGGGGAATGTACTGGCCCTGATCATTCTTTTTGTGGCTGGAAATTTTGCTTTTGCCGGAATCTCAATCTTCCTTTCGTCGCATACTGCCAAGACTGAAATCGGGAATGGCCTGATCAATGCCCTCAGCATGCCCATGATGGTGCTGTCGGGGATATTTTTCAGCTACCACAATTTTCCGGAGTGGAGCATACCGGTGATAAAGCAACTTCCGCTTACCATGATGACCGACGGGATTCGCAGCATTATGATCGAAGGGGCAGGTTTCGCTGAAACAGCTATGTCTGTTGTGATATTGACCTCGACCGGACTTATCTTCTTCATTGCCGGGATGAAAATTTTCAGGTGGCATTAAAACAAAAGAGGCTATCCTTTTGGAACAGCCTCTAAGATTAAAATCGTTTTTGGTTAAGCTTATACCAGTTTAACATTTACAGCATTTAATCCTTTTTTACCTTCGGTCAGGTCGAATGTTACTTCGTCATTTTCCCGGATACGGTCAATTAAACCAGAGGCATGAACGAAATATTCTTTGCCTGTCTCGGAGTCCATAATAAATCCAAATCCTTTTGACTCATTAAAGAATTTTACTTTTCCATTTTTCATAATAATAATCTAATTTTAAAATAATATTTGCAAAGGTAGATATAATTATTATATTACCAACCAAATAAAATAAACTTATTTTTTGATTTATTTCTTGCGGAAGCCCCCTTTACGAAATGTTCCCTTGTGCTTTTTCGGATCAAAAGCAGGACCATCGCCCAGTTGAACGGGTATTGCTCCTTTGTATATCGATTTGCCAAGAAGGTTTTCGATGGTGGCAAACTTAGCCTGGTCCTTTTCGTTGATCAGGGTGATCGCAGCCCCCTTGGCCTGTGCACGTGCGGTACGGCCAATGCGGTGAATGTAATCCTCTCCGTCGTTCGGCACATCGTAATTGATCACCATGTCAATGTCTTCAATATCGATACCCCGGGACACAATATCTGTGGCAACCAGGATGTTAAGTTCGCGGCTCCTGAAGCTGTTCAGAACCTTTTCCCGTTCACTCTGGTCAAGGTCCGAATGGATCTCTTCGGCATTCAGGCGTAATTTTTTCAGAGAGGCGCTCAGTTGCTTTGTGGCGCTTTTGGTCGAACAAAAAATCAGGATGCTCCTGAGTTTGAGGTCTTTTAAAAGATACTGCACCAGCGGGATTTTCTGGCTGTCGTAAACGACATAGGCCATCTGAAGGATATTTTCAGCCGGCTTGGATGGTGCGATATTGATTTCAACAGGATCCTTAAGAATTTTCCGGGCAAGTTCGCGCATGTCCTTTGGCATCGTTGCCGTAAAACATAGCGTTTGCCGGTTGGCCGGGACATACGACATAATTTTGAGGATATCGTCGTAGAATCCCATGTCGAGCATGCGGTCTGCCTCATCCAGGATGAGGTACCTTAAGCTTGAAAGATTAACGTAACCCATGTTGAGGTGGGCGATCATTCGGCCCGGTGTACAAATAACCATATCGGCCCCGTTGGCAAGCGCCTGTCGTTCCCGTGAAAATGAGGCGCCATCGGTTCCGCCATAAACAGGAATGGAGCTTACCGGTGTGAAATAGGAGAGCCCCTCCATGTGCTGGTCGATCTGCTGAGCCAGTTCACGTGTAGGAACAATCACCAATGCCTTGATGGCATCATCGTGGGGAATGGAGATGATTTTTTGTATGATCGGGAGCAGGAAGGCAGCTGTTTTCCCTGTGCCGGTCTGTGCGGAACCAATAAGGTCCTTACCGTCTAAAATAGCAGGGATCGCCTGCTCCTGAATGGGGGTGGCGCTATCGTACCCCAATGCTTCAATACCTTCAATTAAACGCGCCTCAAAACCAAAATCGTGAAATGTCAAAATGCTGAATTATTGGGCAAAGGTACGAAAAAAATGAGCTTCTGTATTAAAAACAACCTTGCCCAGGTCAAGCTCGCGGTCAGGAGCAAACAGCAGGTAAGCGTATTTGAGTGTTTCGGCCAGAAAGAAACTCTCCATTGAATAGGTTAATTCAAGGGTTTTTACGTTTTTAACCTCAGCATAACCGGCCTCCGTTCTGCATTTTTCCAGAATGTCGTTGATCATGCGCTCTCCCATTCGAAGATATACCTGGTCCCTGGTCTTGCGGTAAAGATAAAAGCAGCTTTCGATATTCTCAGGCCTGAGGGGATAGTTCGGGTACATCACTGAATCTGTCCTGAAGTTAAATTCCTCCGGTTCAATATTAAAATTGGTCCACATATAATAGTTGCCTTTCTGAATATTCCCGGCCGTTTTGATATCCCCTGACAACGCCAGGATCCCGGCATAAAATGCATCCAGGGCGCCATACAATGAATGGGTCTCCTTTCCCGACTTCATGTCCACACGGGTGAAATACCATCCCGATGGTACTTCGGCAAGCAGGTGTTTCAGGATGGCCTTGTTATGGATCTCCCAGGCCTGCCGGCAATCCTTATCTCCAAAAAGCAACCATGCCTTGTAAAGGTATTCGTAATAGGAATCGATGCGCGCCCCGATCTGGCTTTCGGTATTCCGCCATTCTCCGGTATTGACATCGATGGTTGTGCCAACAAGGTCGATATCGCTGCGCCGGCTGTAGATTCCCATCGCTGCTTTTTTTGCAACCCTGTAATAAACTGAATCTCCGGTATGTTGTGTAAGCTTGCCAAATTCGAGCAGGTAAGTGCCTGTTTCGGCCGGATTGCTAATCGGATCGCGGGTTTTGCCGCTTTTTAAATTGACATACCTGTAAGGCATTCCGGTCGGGGAATTGAATGCCGGCAACAATCTCGCTCCAAGATCACGGGCCAATGCCAGGAATCGTTGATCTTTTGAAATTTCAAAGGCCGAAAGCAATCCCCCCAGCAACCGGATATTGACCTCGAACAACTGGACCTCCTGGTTAACATCGAAGTTCAGATGCGAAAAAATAAGATCCTTAGCTTCGTTTGCCTCCTTCTTCATCCCGAGCAGATGAAAGGTATCGAATGCATCCACGGGGGTCATCACGAAGGATACGCCATACCAGTTATGTCCCTTTTGACTGATAGGTTTCAGGGCATCATAACCTTTGGCATGCTTTATATAACCCGACCATGCATGCCGGCAGGCCGCTTTGATCATTTTCCGCTGAATTGATCTCTGCCGGGGGGTGAATGAATTCTGAGAAGTTCCGTGGATGGAAATGAATAAAAAGAGAGTAGCCAGGAGTGCTGACAGGTTTCTGTGTTTCATCAAATCAAGTTTTTTTGTTCCAGCAGTCCGATGAGGATTCCAATAATCTCCTCATTTGACATGGTACTGCAGTTAAAAGTGATATCAAACAGGCAGGGATCGAATTTTGTACCGGTCATGGTTTCAATAAAACCGATCCGTTTTTTATCCATTTCGTCAACCATTCTGCCGGATTCCTGTTGTGAAAGATGCTGTGTTTTACAAATAGCATCAATACGCCATTCACGCGGGGCCTGTAACCTGATATGAAAAGTATTGGGGTGTTTTTGCAAGATCCCTACCCCTCCGCGGCCAACAATTACCACCCAACCCTGTTCGGCGATAGAGCGGACCACCATCGAAACCGTTTTGCGCATGCGGTGGTTGCTCACGTATGAATTGGAAAAAGAGGCCATCACATCTTCAATGAGTCCTTTGCCGCCCGTACTCAGCAGATAGTTTACATCGTTCGGATTTAATTCCAGTCTTCGGGCAGTCGCTTCAACAACCTCCTTGCTGATGAACCGCCATTTCTTGGTATTACCGGTGACATCCGGTTTGTTTAATGCGTGGGTAAGTTGCTGGGCGATCAGTTTGGCAGGACAACCATACTCCCTTGAAATTGTTATTACCGGCCCCGGGCTGTGTTGTTTCTCAATGCCCCGCTCTGCAAAGGCACGTTCCATGTAATCGCGCAGAAGATTTTCCATAATTCCTCCGTTTTTGCTGATGGATTCATACAAATTTACGACAAAACAAACCTGAATCCAAGGAAATAAGCCAATAAGTAATTCATGCCGGAATTTGTGAACCGGAGTAACGTGGTACCAAATGGGACCAATCAGAATTCCTTATCGTTGATCGAAAAATTATTCAGCATTTCACCGCTTAACCGCAATAGTTCCACCTCTGCCTTTTTGGCTTCGAATTGTGATGAAATAAGCTGGTACTCGGCATCGATCAGTTTCTGCTGAATTTCGCGAAGCTCAATATCATTGATACTCCCCAGCTTGTACTTCTCAAATGCGATAACCACATTTTCCTGGGCCACTTTGACATTGGTCAGCTGCATTTTAACAATATCCAGGCTGGCCAGGAATTGGTTGTTCATTTTTCGCATCTCGGCGCATAAAGTCTGTTCCGAATCCTGCACCTCAATCTCACCGGAATTCATGATGACCCTGGCGTTTTTAATCGCGCGGTTTACATTAAAACCGTTGAACAGGTTATAGGAGAGACTGAATCCGTATGATGGGCCATAACTCTGGTTGTATTGCAGGAAGCCGGTTTGTGAGTTCAGGGTGTTGTAACTATATCCTGCGTTGAATGAAAGCGTGGGATACCGCTCCGATTGTGCCTGTTTCACACCCATCCTCGTAAGATCCTGGTTTAACCGTGCAGCGGTAAGCTGGGCGTTTTGAACAAGGGCTTTCCGCAATATGCTGTCATAGGGCAGGGGCCTTGTGATGCGTATCGTATCGTTGATATCAAAATCAATGGCAACATTCCTCGAAAGCAGCCGGTTGAAGTTCACTTTCGCATTGGCGAGGGCAACAAGCTGTTCAATAAGCCGCGTGCTGTCAGCGTTCAGGTCGACGGTCGACTGCAGCAACATGAGTTGGGATCCTGACCCCAGTGATACCTTGGCGGCCGCAATCCGTTTGCGCTGTATCGACAGATCAACGGCATCCCGTGCAACCTTAACGAGCTTTTTCAACTGGATGATCCCATAGAAGGTCAGTGTGATATCGCTAATGGTCCCCTCAACAACGATCCGGGTCCCGTTTTGCCCCAGGTTTTCCATCACATCAAGCATTTGCTTGCTGACAAACATGTTTAAACCATCAAAGAGGGTCCAGTTCAACTGTGCACCGATGTTGAGGGTATTGTTTTTTGCATTGTCGACATCCTTTATCGTACCGCTGAATTGCTCCTGGTGGGTGGTATTGATGGTGTTGTTCTGCGTGGCATTCAGGTTGATGGAGGGAAGAAACCCGGCATTTCCCAGGGTGTTGTCATTCCGGGCGATCAGGGCATCATTTTTCTGCAGGATGATCGAAAAGTTGTTTTTCAAACCAATCTCAAGTGATTGCTGCAAGGTGATGATTTCCTGCGCATGGACCGAGTGAGCCAGGAGCATCAATGCCACTGAAAGCGCTATACTTTTAGATACGGAGTGGTGAAGTTCTGGTTTATTCACAATCACGATGAATTTATTTATGTTCATGAATAACAGGCATTTTGACTTGATCTTTTTTTCGCGACATATAGGTATATAATGCCGGAATTACAAAAAGGGTGAGTACGAGCGAGAAAATTAATCCGCCGATGATGGTGATGCCCATTGGCACGCGGCTGCGTGAAGCGGCGCCCAGGGCCAGGGCAATCGGAAGGGCTCCAAGGGCGGTGGCCAGGCTGGTCATAAGGATAGGGCGGAGGCGGCGGGTTGCTGCGTCAACAACGGCCTCCCTGATGCTCAGTCCTTCGGCCTTCCGCTGGTTGGCAAATTCAACTATCAGGATGCCGTTCTTCGTCACAATGCCAATAAGCACAATGACCCCGATTTCGCTGAAGATATTGAGTGTCTGGCCAAACAGGTACAACGAAAGCATGGCTCCAGCGAGGGCCAGCGGTACGGTAAACATGATGATCAGCGGATCGAGGAAGCTTTCAAATTGGGCGGCAAGGATCAGGTAAACAAGCACCAGGGCCAGCAGCAATGCAAAAAGCAAGCTTCCGGAACTGTCTTCGAATTCCTTGGATGTTCCGGCCAGGGCAGACGAAAATGAATCATCAAAGGTGGCTTTCCCGATTTTCCGCATCTCAGCGATGCCCTGGCCAAGGGTGACTCCCTTTGCCGGTTGTGCCGAGACTGTCGCCGAAACATACCGGTTAAAACGATACAACTGCGGAGGATTGCTCTGTTCTTCCAGTTTTACTACATTGTCGAGCTGAACTAATGCTCCCTGGTTGTTACGGATATAAATTGAACTCAGGTCGAGCGGTTTGTCCCTGTTCGACCGGTCGGCCTGGCCAATCACCTGGTATTGTTTGCTGTTCATGATGAAATAGCCATATCGCTGCCCGCTGAAGTACAACTGAAGGTTTTCAGCGATATCCCGCACGTTGATACCCAATACCCGGGCCCTTTCGCGGTCGATTTCAACTGATAGTTCGGGTTTGTTGAATTTAAGGTTCAGGTCGACCACCTGGAACATAGGGTTGGCCTGTGCCTCTTCCATGAATTTGGGAAGAAACTTTTTCAGTTTTTCAAAATCCGGAGCCAGAACGACATATTGAACAGGTAATCCTCCTCCACGGCTACCACCGATGGTTTGCTCCTGGATCACAAATGTCCTGGCAAAATTAAATCGTTTTGCAGCGTTACCAAGCTCATCTGCTATCTGCTGCTGTGTTCTTGACCGCTCTGAAGGCTCAGACAGTGTAATTCTTACAAATCCTGCATTCGTTGATGAAGCGGAACCAAACCCCGGGGCTGTAATTGCTATCATCGATTCCTTTTCAGGAATTGTGTCAACCAGGGTGATCATCTGGTTCATATACTTGTCCATCAGTTCGAAGGAGGTCCCTTCCGGAGCGGTCGACATCATCTGCATCCGGCTCTTGTCCTCCATCGGTGCAAGCTCAGATGGGATCATCGCACCAATCCCAAAAATCAGGCCAACGGAAACTATCATGATCAGAATTGCCATCCATCGGTAGCGGATGAATCCCTGCAGTGACCGGTTGTATCCATCAGTAAGCCGGATAAGCATGTTTTCGGTAAATGTGAAGAGGGCGTTATGATGATCAGGTTTTCTCAACATTTTGGTACTCATCATCGGTGTAAGCGTGAGTGAGACCAATGCCGAAACCAGCACGGTACCGGCGACTACTACCCCGAATTCACGGAACAACCGTCCGGTGAGACCCTGCAGGAAAATTATCGGCAGAAAAACTGCTGCCAGCGTGATGGTTGTAGAAAGAATTGCGAAATAGATCTCCTTCGACCCGCGATGCCCGGCTTCAACCGGGTCCATGCCGCCTTCAATTTTATGGTAGATGTTCTCCAGTACCACGATGGCGTCGTCAACCACCAACCCGGTGGCCAGTACGATGCCAAGTAATGTCAGGATGTTAATGGAGAAGCCGGCTATGTACATGATAAAAAAACCGCTGACCAGCGAGATGGGGATGGCGATGATCGGGATCAGGGTGGTTCGCCAGCTGCGAAGAAAAGCAAAAATGACCAGCAGCACCAATCCGAATGCGATAAGAATGGTTTCACCTACCTCCGTGATTGCTTTACGTATGCTCAGGGTGGTGTCGAAGGTTGTTCCGACAATGATGTCGGATGGGATTTCATTTTTAAGCTGTGCGACCCGCTTGTAACATTCATCAACGATTTCGATCTGGTTGGCCCCGGGTTGCGGAGTTATTGCCACGCCAACCTGGGGAACCCCGCCATTGCCTTTCATGATAGTACGTTCATTTTCAGGCAGTAATTTTGCAATTCCTATATCACGCATCCGGATTACCGAGCCGTTCTTTTCCTGGATTATCATATCGTTGAATTCAGATGGTGTGGTGAGGCGGCCACGGGTGCGAATGGTAAGCTCGGTTCCATACCCTTCAATCCTGCCGGTGGGCAATTCAATGTTTTCCCGTGAAAGGGCATTGCGCACGTCGCCGGGTGTTAACCGGTAACTTGCCATTTTCGATGGGTCAAGCAATAATTTAATGGAATACCTGCGTTCACCCCAGATCCGGATCTCGCTTACGCCGGGAATGGTTTGCAACCGTTCTTTGAATACATTGTTTGCAAAATCCGAGAGTTCCATGAGATCTCTTGCGCTGCTCTGCAGGGTGATCGCATAGATCGGGAAGGCATCTGCATCCGATTTTGAAATGATGGGAGGGTCAGTGTCAGGCGGAATGTTGCGGATGGCCCGCGAAACGCGGTCACGTACGTCGTTGGAGGCCGCCTCCATATCCACGCCGAGCTCAAATTCTACGGTGATGTTGCTGCGGCCGTCACTGCTGATAGAGGTCAGGGACCGTATCCCCGCAATACCATTGATAGACTCCTCGAGGGGTTCGGTTATCTGTGACTCGATCACATCGGCATTGGCCCCCACATAGTTGGTCATTACCGTGACTATCGGGGGATCGACACTTGGAAATTCACGGACTCCGAGAAACACATAACCAATTCCACCAAAGAGGATGATCACCAATGAAATGACCGTCGCAAGAACCGGGCGGTTTATGCTTAAAGAGGAAATGTTCATTTGGATAGCCTGATTTTAACCGCAGCATCTTCACGCAACTGGAGGATGCCGGTAGTGATCACTGTATCGCCAGGATTGACGCCGTTGGTTACCTGGACTTCCCGCTCGGTCCGGATTCCTGTTTGAATGATCTGCGAACGTGCCTTGCCGCCACGACAAACAAATATTTTTTCACCATTCATCACAGGAATGATGGATTCAGAAGGAATTACCAGGGCATCATTGATTTTATCCAGTACGATGTCCACTTTTGCAAAAGCCCCGGGAATCAGCATACCTTTTGGATTCGGACACAATGCCCGCAATGAAACATTTCGGGTTATGGGGTCGATTTTTGGCTCGATGGCATAAACTTGCCCGGCGAAAATACTGTCGTTCCCCTCTACCTTGAACTTGATGATGGTCCCCTTATGAACTTTTCCCCTGTATTTTTCTGGAATGGCAAAGTCAACCTTTACCGGGTCGAACTGCTGAAGCCGGGCAACAAGGGTTGAGGAGGAGATAAATCCACCCGGACTCACCTGGCGCAACCCGATTTGTCCGTTAAAAGGGGCATAAATTTCTGTTTTCGAGATTTGTGTTCTGATCAGCTCGATCTGGGCCTGGGTGATTCCCAGGGTATTGAAAGATTTATCATACTCCTCCTGACTGACGGCCTTTAATTCCAGCAGTTTTTCCTTGCGGTAGAGATCATCCCTGGCCTGCTTTTCATCGACCTGCAGTTTTTTCAATTGTGCCTGTAGTTCCCGGTCATCAATTTTTAGCAGGAGTTCCCCTTTGGTGACCATGCTTCCTTCCCCGAAATTAATGGTAACGATCCGGCCGGGTATTTCGCTGCGGAGTTCCACCTCTTCGTTGGCAATGATGTTGCCTGTTGCCAGGATATTGTTTTCAAGGCTTCGCGGCAGGATGACCATTCCACCCACAATGATGGACTTTGGACCGCCCTTTCCGGTTTGATCAGAACCCTTTTCCTTGCAAGCCGGAAGAACAACCGGGACGAATAGTAATATAATCAGGTATTTATAATACTTTGAGCGAAACATAATAAAATAAGTTGGAAGGTCATTGGTTTACTTTGCAAATGTACGGGAAAAAATGTCATCTGCTCACTTACTGAAATACCCTTTGCTTTATTCGAAAATTAATTTGTAAATTTGCAGCCCTTTTACAGGAAGATCGATCAATAATAGCAAAAGGTTCTTAATTTATTTTATTGCCTCGGGATGTAGCGCAGTTGGCTAGCGCACCACGTTCGGGACGTGGGGGTCGGAAGTTCGAGTCTTCTCATCCCGACCAGCAGGGCGGTCTTCATGGCCGCCCTCATTATTTGCCTCTTTAGCTCAGTTGGTAGAGCAGCTGATTCGTAATTAGCAGGTCGGGGGTTCAAGTCCCCTGAGAGGCTCAGGATAAAAAGTCATAAGATTTTCAAAGCAGCGATCTTAACGCATCTTCAAGCTATACCTCAGTCTGATCTCCCTCTCCTTGCTTTTGTCCCTGATAAACACGATTGTTTTACCATCGTCAAGTACGACAGGAAATTTTTCTGAAATTGATCCGGAGCTTAACTTTGACTGGGGAATTTGCACCCGATGGTTTGAAACATTGAGCCTGTTATCTACAATATCGTTTTTCATATATCGTTTTTTATTTCAAGATGTAACCCCTTTGCATGCCAACTAAGTTAAGATTGAATTACCTGGCTGAAAGCCATGCATGCCGATTATTTATGAACAACACCCTGTTGAAAGTCATAGTTTTATTGGCACTGGCAACACTCTCCGCTGGTTGGCATCAGGTTGACAAAACCAAATCAAACCCAAGCATACCCTTAGTTATTGGTCAGAAATATGGTGGAGGTATAATCTTTTTTATTGACAGCACAGGCCAGCATGGTTTAATCGCTGCCCCCGGCGACCAGAGTACCGCATCGAAATGGGGCTGCGGCAGTATAAAAATGGAAGGCACCTCCACCCGGATTGGGACAGGAAAAGAAAATACCAGGATCATTGTGAAGGCCTGCAAGGATGCAAATATTCCTGCAAGGATTTGCGACGACCTGGTGTTGAATGGTTATTCTGACTGGTTTTTGCCTTCCAAAGATGAACTCAGCCTCTTGTACCAGCATCGAAAGCTGATCGGCGGATTTGCAGGGAGCCCATACTGGAGCTCATCCCCGTTCAATCCATTCTATGCATGGCTTCAAGATTTCAGGAATGGCTACCAGGTATATACGGATCTGTATTATGCCTATCATGTTCGTGCCATTCGAAGCTTTTAACCTATATTTGCCCCTAAACAAGAATCCACCATCATGAAAGATTTTAAAAAGTATTATAACATATCAGCTCCCCCGGAGGATGTATATCGTGCGCTGACCAATCCTGTTACAATTCAGTTATGGACCGGCGAGCCTGCTGAAATGTCGACTGAACCGGGTTCCGAGTTTTCATTATGGGATGGCAGTATTGCAGGCCGGAATATGGAATTTGAAGAGGGAAGAAGGATCGTTCAGCAATGGTATTTTGGCGACCAGGAAGAGGAATCACTGGTCACTATCATCCTGCATCCCCTGAAGTCGGGAACATCCGTCGAATTGATCCATACCAATATTCCCGACGGCGACTATCATGATATTGTCAGTGGCTGGAATAACAGCTATTTTGGTCCACTCAGGGAATTCTACAGCGAGTGATCTTTCCTGTTGATAAATGAAAAAGCCCGCTTCCGCAGGCCTTTTCATATGAAATTGTATGGAAAATATATAGGGTTAAACGTGATCTTCGAAGTCGACACTGGCAGGTGTAACCGGTGCTAGTGCATCAACATTCAAGGTGTCGCTGTTAACAGGCTCTTCCTCAAAGTCAGCCTCTGCCGGTGTGATTGGAGCAAGAACCTGGTTGTTAAATTCTAAAACAGGAGCCCCATCCTTCACTGCCGTAACATCTTCAAATGTTGCTTCCTTTGGTGCAACTGGCGCCAGACTTTCCGACAGGTTGAAGATCGCTGCTGATGACAATGATGCAGATGAGTCAATGTAATTCCCGGCTGCGAAAATTGTGCTGAAGTGTAGTCCTAGAAAAGCAGCAAGTATATAAGCGGTTTTCATTGTTTTCATTTTGTTGATAGATTTCATTTTTATTGTTTTCATTTTCATTTTTGAGATCATATGACGTAACTGTTTTCTTTATGTTACATCTGCTGATGAGTTTAACAATTATTTAACAATCAACTGATAATTAAATTATTGTGCTGCAAATGTACCGCCTTATTTAGACTCATTTTAAGATAAATCGATAAGCAATAGATTATTCCCGATGAACACCGTTATTTCGTCGATGAATGCGCAAGTAACAGATAATCAAATAGATAGAATGATGAAATTTATCAGGGATCCTGAGGATCAGTGCTGCTGTAACATCATGGTGACGGTTGTTTGAGGTGGTTTTTTTGCAAATCCGACATCAGAAGCAAGATTACAGATTTTCCTGGAAGTATTGTACCATCTTTGTGTTCAGATGTACGCGGTCCTTCCCCCTCACATTGTGCTCATGGCCAGGATAGATAAAGAAATCAACCTGTTTCCCCTCATCCACGCATTTTTTCAGGAACGTCAGGGAGTTCTGCGGGACAACGGTATTATCCTGATCATCATGAATAATGAGCAGTTTGCCTCTCAGATTCTTTACATAATTAAGCAAGCAGGCATTTTTGTAACCTTCCGGATTCTGATCCGGGGTATCCATATACCTTTCTCCATACATCACTTCATAATATTTCCAGTCTGTTACCGGGCCACCACATGAAGCAACTTTAAATGCACCGGGATGCTGCAGGAACATCGAAATCGTAAGGAATCCGCCATAGCTCCATCCGTTCAGGCCAATCCGGGTTGAATCGACAAAGGGGAGTGATTTAAGGTATTTCACTCCGACCATCTGATCCCTGACCTCATATTTGCCCAGGTTGCGGAATATGGCTTGCTCAAAGTCACGTCCGCGGGATGTGGTTCCCCGGTTATCCATGGTAAATACCACATACCCCAGATCGGCAAGGTAGTTGAGAAATAGACCACCACCTCCCAGCCACGTATTGGTGACCAGTTGCGAATGAGGACCTCCGTATACATAAATGATAACCGGGTAACTTTTAGCGGGATCGAAATCGGCCGGTTTGATCATTCGACAGTAAAGGCCGGTGCTGTCTTCATTTTTCAGCGTAAAAAGGGTCGTTTCTCCCAGTTTGTAATCTTTCAGCGGGTTTTCGCCGGAAAGCAGAACACGCAATGATTTTCCGTTGCTTTCAAGCAGTTCAATCTGACGGGGTACCATCAGACTGCTGTAAATATCAAGAACAAAACGGCCATCATCGGATACCTTTACAGCGTGGGTTCCCTCCTTTTTTGTTACAGGGACCATACTCCACTTCTTCATATCGACCATATATAACTGGCGGTTAATGGGATTATCCTTGTTGCAGATAAAAAATGCATGTGAATCGGTTTCATCTGTCTTCAGGAAATCGGTAACCTCCCACGATCCACTGGTGATTTGTTTGATCAATGTACCTTGCACATCGTACAGGTACAAATGATTGTAGCCATCGTGGCGGCTTTCCCAAATAAACCTGTCGGGGGTTTTCTTCAGGAATACCGGACCCTGCTGCGGTTCAACATAGCGATCATTCTTTTCCTCAAAGAGCGTTTTGATAAATTCGCCGGTTGCAGCATCATACTGGTTGAGTTGCATATGATTCTGATCCCGGTTAAGGGTGGCAACGAAGATATTTTTCTCGTCGGGGCTCCATGTGATATTGGTGAGATATTCAATATCAGGGATGATTATCCGCTTGCCTGATCCCGGGTCGGTAATGCTGTCTGTTTGGAGATAGATGGTTTTACCGCTGGCGATGGAATATATTCCAAGTGTGACCTTATGACTGGCCATGCCTGCCATGGGATATTTAGTGGGATTAACAGTTGCAATGCGCTGGCTTATATCGACCAATGGATAATCGGTAACCATGGTCTCATCCATGCGATAGAAAGCAAGGTAATTTCCCTGCGGTGACCAGAAGGTTCCTTTGCTGATGCCGAACTCGTTGCGGTGAACTCTCTCGGATCCGTATAAGATCCCGGGATTTTTTTCATCAGTTACCGCTTTTTCCTTGCCTTTTTCCGATATAAACAAGTTGTTTTGCCGGGTGTAGGCAATGAGCAGGTTGCTTTTACTTATATCCAGGTTTTCTGCCTTTTCATTCCATGAATTCTCTGCTGTCAATGTATTCCTGTTCATGTCGCACAAAAACAGTTTATTCCCGACAGTGTAATAAAACTGGTCGGCATTGAGCAATGTGATCATTGGAAACCGCTTCAGGGTGTCATGTCCGTTCATCTTGAGGATCATGTTCATGTCTGAGATCCGGACATGAGTTTCCGGCGCCGGGGTGGCCGGACTTCCACGCATCAGGTTGTTATCCGCCACATAAACATATTCCTGTTTCCCCGGGAGCCATTGCAATTGGCTAAGGTTGGCCGGATTCAGCTTTGGGTTCATGCCGGTTGCCTCTTCAACAGTGAGGAGCCTGGACTGAGCGATTACATTGAATGGGATCATGACCGCAAGCAGGCAGTAAAAAGCAATTCGTTGCATAGGATTGAGATTAAATGTGTTAGGATTTAGGTTGACTTAAGGAATCGGGAAGGTATTGCTCATATATGATACTGCGTTTGGGAGTGATTCATAAAAAACGGTTAAAATATAGCTTTTGCTATCTGACGTATGTTTTCAGAAATGCCCACTGAGAAATAATGCACTACCGGCACCCCGAATCGGATCAGCTCTTCTGATTGCCTGATACTCCAATCGATGCCAACTTTAAAGGCATCATCGTTTGATTTACATGCCATGATATCCCTGACAAGATCATCCGGGATATCGATATTGAACACCTGGGGCAGGACATTTATCTCTTTCATTGTACAGATGGATTTGAGTCCCGGGATTATGGGGACATTGATCCCCTCCCTGCGGCATGCCTCCACAAAATCGAAGTATTTGCGGTTGTCAAAAAACATCTGTGTGATGATATATTCAGCGCCGGCATCGATCTTGGCTTTGAGGTATTTCATATCATAGGCCAGGTTGGGCGATTCGATATGTTTTTCGGGATAACCCGCCACCCCGACACAGAAGTTGGTGCTGAAGGTATTCAATAGTTCATCGTCCAGGTATTTGCCTTTGTTCATGTCGGTAATTTGCGCCACCAGCGTGTTAGCATAGGCGTGACCATTCTTTTCGGGTATGAATGTCCGCTGGTTTTTCGGGGCGTCGCCGCGCAGGGCCAGGATATTGTCGATACCAAGGTAATGAAAGTCGATGAGGGCATACTCGGTTTCTTCCTTGGTAAAGCCCCCGCAGATGATGTGGGGAACCACCTCGACCGATGGATATTTATATTTTATTGCAGCAGAGATGGCCACCGTGCCCGGTCGCTTCCGGATCGTTTTTTTCTCAAGCAGTCCGTTCTCATGCTTTTTATAAACAACCTCCTCCTGGTGATAGGTCACATTGATGAATGAAGGGTTGAATTCCATCAACGGATCGATGGTGCGGTATATGCTATTGATGTTGTGGCCCCTGAGCGGGGGAAGCAGTTCGAATGAAAAAAGGGTTTTATCGGATTTATTGATCAGGTCGATAACGCTCATTTTAAAAATTCAGGTTAGTGTTTAACAATTTTTCAGCCCGTTCATAGCTGAAGTTTTTACGTTTCGCATAGTCGGTCAACTGGTCCCTTGATATCCTTCCAAGGTTGAAATACTGCGATTGCGGGTGCGAAAAATAAAACCCGCTGACGGAGGCCGCCGGGTACATTGCATAATTCTCCGTAAGCTGAATATCCACCTGCTTCTCGGCAGCCAGCAAATCGAACAAGGTGCGTTTCTCAGAATGTTCAGGACAGGCAGGATAGCCAGGTGCAGGCCTGATCCCCTGGTATTCTTCCCGGATCATGGAATAGATGTCGAGGCTTTCCTCCGCATCATATCCCCAGAATTCAGTGCGCACCCGATGGTGCATCAGTTCTGCGAAGGCTTCTGCCATCCGGTCGGCCAGTATTTTTATCAGGATGGCATTATAGTCATCCAGCTCCTGTTCGAAATTCGAAACCCATTCTTCAACACCTAAACCTGCCGTTACTGCAAACCCGCCAATATAGTCAACCACAGATGATTCAACGGGGGCAATAAAATCGGCAAGGCACAGGTTTGGCTGACCTGGTTCCTTGAGTTGCTGGTTGCGAAGGAACCGGAAGGTCGAAATAACCTTCGAACGTGTTTCATCCGCATATATTTCGATATCATCACCGATGGAGTTGCAAGGGTAGAAACCAATCACGCCGCGGGCGATCAGCATTTTCTTATCCGCGATATCCTTGAGCATGCGCTGGGCATCGGCAAATAATTTGCGTGCTTCGGTCCCCTTCACAGGGTCGGTAAGGATCGCAGGGTATTTTCCATTCATCTTCCAGGCATGAAAAAAGAAGGTCCAGTCGATATAGGGCTGTATCTCTTCCAGCGGAAAATCATAAAACACCTTATTCCCGGTGAACTGTGGCTTATAAACCCTATGATTTTTCCAGTCGATTTTCAGCCGGTTTTTGCGGGCGTCGGAAAGGGAGATATAGGAATAGTCTGCTTTTTTATCGTAGGTATTCCTGATCCCTTCATATTTCTTTTTAATGGCATCGGTGAAATCCTTTTTTGATTCCTGCGACAGGAGGTTCGAAACCACACCCACAGCCTTGGAAGCATCCTTGACATGGATCACCGATTGGGAATAATGGGGCTCAATCTTAACCGCGGTGTGGATATCGGAGGTGGTAGCTCCCCCGATCAGGAGCGGAACGGTGAATTTCAGCCTTTCCATCTCCTTGGCGACATGCACCATTTCCTCCAGTGATGGTGTGATCAGCCCGCTTAGCCCGATCACATCCACCTGGTGTTCCTTTGCTGCCGCCAGTATTTTTTCGGCAGGGATCATGACTCCGAGATCGATCACCTCATAGTTGTTGCAGGCAAGTACAACCCCCACAATATTTTTCCCGATGTCGTGCACGTCGCCTTTCACGGTCGCCAGCAGGACCTTGCCATTGTTACGGGGGGTGCCTTTCAGTGCGGCCTTTTCAGCCTCGAGCCGCGGCGTTAGTCGTGCAACTGCTTTTTTCATCACACGGGCGCTTTTAACCACCTGAGGAAGGAACATCTTTCCACTGCCGAACAGGTCGCCAACCTGGTTCATACCATCCATCAGGGGGCCTTCAATAATTTTCAAGGCAGTATCAAACAGGGGCATGACTTCGTCCACATCCAGATCGATGAATTCAGCATTGCCTTTAACCAGGGAATGCCGTAATCGTTCCACCACCGGCAAAGCCCTCCATTCGGCCTCGGTTTCTTCTTTTTTTCCGGAAACCGTTACCTGGTCTGCATAAGCGAGCAGCCTTTCGGTTCCGTCCTTCCTGCGGTTCAGGATTACATCCTCGGTAAGTTTCAGCAGCATTTTGGGGATTTCATCATACACCGGCAAGGCTCCGGCATTCACGATCCCCATGTCGAGACCAGCTTTGACGGCATGGTAAAGGAAGGCCGAGTGCATGGCTTCACGCAGCGGGTCGTTGCCCCTGAATGAAAAGGAGAGGTTGCTGATGCCTCCGCTCACACTGGCGTAGGGGAGGTTTTCTTTTATCCAACGCACCGCGTTGAGGAATTCGACTGCATAATTGTTGTGTTCATCGATCCCCGTTGCTACTGTAAGGATGTTTGGGTCGAAGATGATGTCTTCGGGGGGGAAATTCAATTCTTTTGTCAGGATATCGTAGGCGCGGCGGGCAATGATGATGCGCCGTTCGAGGGTGGTGGCCTGACCCTCTTCGTCAAAGGCCATGATTACCGTGGCAGCTCCGAATTTACGCAGGAAGGTGGCATGCTCCCTGAAGGCGGCTTCTCCCTCTTTGAGGCTGATGCTGTTTACGATCGGCTTTCCCTGGATGCATTTGAGTCCAGCCTGGATAACTGAAAACTTGGATGAATCGATCATGATCGGCACCCTGGCAACATCCGGATCGGATGCAACCATGTTAAGGAAGTTGACCATGGCTTTTTCTGCATCGAGCATCGCCTCATCCATGCTGATATCGATAACCTGGGCTCCGCTTTCAACCTGCTGTCGTGCAACAGAAAGCGCTTCTTCATATTTTTCCTCCTTGATCAACCGGGCAAATTTCCTGGAACCGCTCACATTGGTGCGTTCCCCGATATTGATGAAGTTGCTTCCTTTGAAAATGGTAAGGGGTTCAAGGCCGCTAAGCCGGAGTTCATGCGTGCGTTCTGGCACTGATCGTGGGTTCGCCATTCTGGCGAGCTGCACAAATTGTCTGATATGGTCCGGTGTTGTCCCGCAGCAGCCACCAATCATATTCACAAAACGGTTGTCCAGGAAATCCCTGGTATATCCTGCCATTTCGGCCGGGCTCTGATCATATTCGCCGAATTGGTTTGGAAGTCCGGCGTTAGGGTATACAATGACCGGAAACGGAGCTTTTACCGACAATTCTTCGATGTAGGGTCTTAATTCCGCCGCCCCGAGCGAACAGTTTAGTCCGACGGCAAAAAGATCGAAATGAATGATCGAATAGAGAAATGCCTCGAGGGTTTGACCGGAGAGGGTCCGGCCGCTGTTGTCGGAGATGGTAACGCTGGCTATTACAGGGATCCGGTTACTTTGTCCTGCATCCAGGGCATCAGGCTGTCTTGTTGTCCGGTCGTTAATTTCGTCGAAAACTGCGATCAGGGCCGCTTTGGCATTTAGGGTATCAAAAATGGTTTCCACCATCAGTATGTCGGCGCCGCCGTCAAGCAAACCCCTGGCCTGTTCACGGTAAGCATGGTACAGGTCATCGAAGCTCACCGCGCGGTATGCCGGATTTTGTACATCGGGCGACATGGAGGCGGTTTTGCTTGTGGGTCCGATGGACCCGGCCACCCAGCGGGGTTTTCCCGGATCGGATGCCATAAACCCTGCTACTGCCTCTCTGGCGAGTTTTGCTGCAGCAAGATTGATTTCATAAGCCAGCTCCTCCAGGTGGTAATCAGCCAGGGAGATCCGGTTGGCATTGAATGTATCCGTTTCAATAATGTCGGCGCCTGCTTCCAGATAGGCTTCATGGATTTCAAGGATCACATGGGGCTTTGTAAGCACAAGCAGGTCGTTGTTGCCTTTAAGGTTATAAGGAAAGCTCCTGAACCGCTCACCCCGGTAATCCGCCTCAAGCAGTTTGTATCGTTGTACCATCGTTCCCATGGCGCCATCGAGGACGAGTACACGGGATTTTATGGCTTGATATATGTCGTTTGTCATAGTTTTAAATCAAAATTTGAAAATTTCCAGGGTGCATGTCTATATCAGGACCGGTGTTTTTCCTGGTATTATTTGCATTCAGTCTAATATGCAACAACAAGCATATAACTCTCCATTTTTTCATAAAACAGCCGGAATTCTTCCGGCAATCCATTCAAAATGAGGGTGGCCTGGCATGTTTTATTGGTATTGCAAAGGTAATCAAATGGATGAATATAGATATCATTTCGGAAATCAAGCTCCGGTTTCCCATACAATTTATATAGTGCCTCCTTACCGCACCAATGTAAATACAATTGTTCGATCCGCTTTTCCGGAACAATTGATTCAAGTTCTGATGCCTGCATAAACCGATCCTTAACCCGCTCAACACGATCTTTAAGCTGCTCGATATCAATGCCAACCGGGGATATTTTGCTGTAAACGGCAGCTGCATATTCGCCTGCATGGGACAATGAAATATGATGGCTTCCGGAAAGCAGGAATGGCTTGTTGTGTTCATCATAGCTGATGGTGGCCGGATAGGGTGCCAGGAGTTGCCATAAAAGCGCCCGGCATGCGAGCCAGTGTTTTTTACGGGTATCATTCCTGAATGATCGGAGATGGGTCAGTTCGGCCCCGGTCAGGTGAACCAGCGACTGCAATTCCTCCGCAGTTTCGGTTATATGCCAGATCCCGGCACATATCCCAGGCAAGGGATTAATTTCTCGAAAAAAGGGCATGTCATGAATGAGGTTTAAATATCGATGGAGGCAAAAATACAATATAATACCCTCCTGATATTGAAAAATTCCGTACTTTTGCGGCCCGAAATAACATAACCTCAATTATACATGGAAAACCTTACCTTGTCAACAAATCTAAAGTATAAAGTTGCCGATATGTCCCTGGCAGAATGGGGCCGCAAAGAAATTGAAATCGCCGAGAAGGAGATGCCCGGTTTGATGGCGATCCGTAAAAAACACGCTGATGAAAAGCCTTTAAAGGGTGCACGCATCACGGGTTCCCTGCATATGACCATCCAGACAGCGGTCCTGATTGAGACTTTGACTGAGTTAGGCGCCGATGTTCGCTGGGCCAGCTGCAATATTTTTTCAACCCAGGATCATGCTGCTGCTGCCATCGCGGCCAAAGGCATTCCTGTTTTTGCCTGGAAGGGTGAAACCCTCGACGAATACTGGTGGTGTACAAATATGGCATTGAGTTTTCCCGAAGGTAAAGGACCAAACCTCGTTGTAGATGATGGCGGAGATGCCACCATGATGATCCATAAGGGATTTGAAATTGAAAAGAATCCTGAATTGCTTAAACAGGAGGCTGAAAACGCTGATTTTAAGGCATTCATGAAGCAGTTGCAGGATATCTATGTTGAGGATAAAACCAGGTGGCACAGAACTGTTGCCGAATGGAAGGGTGTTTCAGAGGAGACGACAACGGGTGTTCACCGGCTATACCAGATGATGGAAAAGGGCTCACTGCTTGTCCCGGCCATCAATGTCAATGATTCTGTAACCAAGTCGAAATTTGATAATCTTTATGGATGCCGTGAATCACTCGCCGATGGTATTAAGCGTGCAACCGATGTCATGATCGCAGGTAAGGTGGTGGTTGTGCTTGGCTATGGCGATGTTGGCAAAGGCTGCGCCCATTCAATGCGTTCATATGGAGCCCGCGTGGTTGTTACCGAAATTGATCCGATCTGTGCACTGCAGGCTGCCATGGAAGGGTTCGAAGTAAGCACCATCGGAGATGCCCTGAGTGAAGGTAATATTTATGTTACCACCACTGGGAACAAGGATGTAATCACGGCTGAACACCTGTCAAAAATGAAGGATCAGTCGATCGTTTGCAATATCGGCCATTTCGATAATGAAATCCAGGTCGAGCCATTGGCCAACTGGCCCGGCATAAAAAAGGTGAACATTAAACCGCAGGTTGATAAATATATTTATCCCGACGGAAAGGCCATTTACCTCCTTGCTGAAGGCCGTCTGGTAAACCTGGGATGCGCCACCGGACATCCATCCTTCGTTATGTCGAATTCATTTACCAACCAGACCCTTGCCCAACTTGACCTGTGGCAACATGATTATAAAGTGGATGTTTACCGCCTGCCCAAGAAACTGGATGAGGAAGTAGCTCGCCTTCACCTTGAACAGATCGGGGTCAAATTAACCAAGCTGACAAAGGAACAGGCCGAGTACCTCAATGTTGATATTGACGGACCGTATAAGCCGGAACATTACAGGTACTAATAGAATGACAAGTGACAAGTGACGAATGACAAGTGACAAGTGACGAATGACAAGTGACGAATAAGGATAAACAAATTTCAAGGGTTTCTGACTATCTTAATATTTCCATTTGTCACTTGTCACTTGTCACTTGTCATTTTTTCTATTCGATTTTCTAGTTGGAAATATACAGCATGTTTCCATCATAAACTGTCTGGTACTGCTTCAGCGGGAAGCGGGAAGGACCTTCATAGGGCGTACCGTCGGTCATGATGAATTTTGATCCGCAAACCGGGCATGTGCAGGTTATCCCCGATTCATCAACTACGATTTGTGCTCCTTGCGTTAGCGGGTCGTAAGGGCAGGCGCGTTCGAATGCAACAAACTCATTGACTGCCGCACGGAAGATGAGAATTCCGTTGTATCCCCCATACACCGTTTCCCAGCCGTTTACAACATTCAGATTGATATACTGTGTTCCGTTCGGATTCAGGCTGAAATTCACATATACATATGGAATTTCGGTCTGCTGTTCCTCTTTTTTACAGGAAGCAGGCAGGGTAAAAAGGATTCCTGTAAACAGGAGAAACTTAAATGCAGTAAATAGGGATCTGGTTGACATTATACAAAATTGCATATAATAACGTTATTCTTGCAAAAAATATTATGGATTTCCGTAATATTGTCAAGTTAAATATCATGATCAAGCATATGCGTTTAAAAGGAAGATCATTCCTGATTTTATGGATCATCGCTTTCCTTCCGATGCTCATTGCCTGTAAACCCCAGGAAGCGCGGGTTAGCCAGAAAAAAATTGAACGCGACCGGGCTAAAAAGGACAAACAGGCGAAAAAACAATATGATAAGGCTGTTAAGCGGCATCATAACATGCAGACCAAAGAGACCAAGTCAAGGATGAAACAATCTAAAAAGGAATCGAAAAGCAATACCCCGATTCAACGCTGATTTTTAGGTTTTGGCCACCCTTTTTTACAGTTCGCCGATCGTTTAAAACGGTTCATATAAAAGACTATGAGCTAATTTAGAATGGTTATATATTTGAATGACGGGTTAAATAATTTTGAATTCTGTTTTAAATAATTATTATTTTTACCGCCTTTTAAAAGCGCATTGATAATCTAACATAAAATTGTATGGTATGTTAAGAAATTTACTTTTTACTATTGGTTTTGTACTGGCAACAAGCTTGTTGGTATTTTCACAAACCGGTTCGGGAACCCTCAAGGGAAAAATTGTTGACAAGCAGACAAAAGAGCCGATCTCCTTTGCCAATATTGTTGTCGAAGTGGGAGGTGTTCAGGTTGGTGGATCTACCTCCGATTTCGATGGAAACTTCCAGATCAAACCCGTCCCCCCCGGTAGAGTTGATTTAAAAGCCAGCTTTGTTGGTTACAAGCCTTTTATGTATAAGGGCGTTATCATAATGCCCGACAAGATCACCTTCCAGGATCTTGAACTGGAAACCTCCACAACCACCCTCCAGGAAATTGAGGTGGTGGAGTATAAAGTGCCACTGATTTCCAAGGACCAGACCACATCCGGCGGAACAGTCACATCAGAAGAAATTTCGAAAATGGCCAATAAATCGGCCACTGCGGTTGCAACTACCGTAGGGGGTGTCACAACCGATGCCAACGGCGGTATTTCGAGTATGCGTGGTGCACGTTCATCAGGCACGGTTTATTACATCGATGGAATGCGTGTTACGGGCAGCCAGGCGCTGCCGCAGAGCGCCATTGAACAGGTGGAAGTTATCCTTGGTGGTACTCCTGCTGCTTACGGAGATGCCACAGGTGGTATTATCAATGTTACCACCAAAGGTCCTTCAAAAGAATTTTCCGGTGGAATCGACCTCCAGACTTCCCAGTATCTCGATGCATTTGGTTATAACCGGCTTGGTTTGAATTTTACCGGCCCTATTGTTTCCAAAAAGGATACTGTCCGTGGATATAAAACCCCGATCATGGGCTTTTTCATTGCAGGTGACCTTATTTATCAGAAGGATGGAGCCCCGGCCGCTTTCGCAAATTACAAGGTGAATGATGACGTGCTGGAACAGCTTAAGACCAATCCGCTGCGTTTGTATGGACAAAACAATTCAGTTTTTTATAACACTGAGTTTTTGACCTTTGATCAGATGCAAACCACGAAAAGCACCCTGAATTCGGCAGGAACTACGATCAACGTTTCGGGAAAACTCGATTTCCGCGTTTCCCCAACCATCAATGTTTCCGTCGGAGGTACCTTTGCATGGCGCGACAGCCGTAATTTTAGTTTTGCAAACTCTCTGATGAACTGGGAGAATAACATTCATTCCACAGGTTATACCTGGCGTGTCAATGGCCGTTTTACCCAAAGGTTCCCGACGGCTTCCGACAGTAAGAGTTTTGTAAAGAACATTTACTATTCACTTGGTGGAGACTTTACCCGTACATTCGGTAAAACAGAAGATGCACAGCATAAGGACGATTTCTTTAAATATGGTTATATCGGCAGTTTCGCCACAAAGACCATCCGGGCCTACACCCCTGAATTGGCTTACGATTCCGTTATTAACCAGTGGGCACACCTTCAGAATGGGACCCGTGATACTATTGTCATATTCAATGGATCAGACCTGAATCCCGAGTCTGCGAACTGGACAAAACAATATTTTGGTTTTTTTGATGATCCTGAAGATCATTACCAGAATCTCGAAGAGATCATCTCCGGTAAAGGCCTTATCAATGGCATGGAACCGACCGGTGCATATGGCATTTTTGCAGTTCCCGGCAACAGGCCCAATGGCTATAACGAGAATTACAGCGACCAGATTGCTGTTAATGCCTCCTTCGCGGCCGACTTTGGCAATCATGAAATCCAGTTGGGTCTTCAATACCAGCAGCGTAAAAGCTCTGCCTACGGAATTCCGGGTACCCGTCTCTGGGAAGCCATGCGTGGCTATACCAATGCCCAGTTACGTGACCTTGACCTTGCCAATCCCGAGCCTGTTTACCGTAACGGTGTTTTTATGGATACCATCAATTACAACCGGAAATACGTTTCTACCCTGCAACGTAATTTCGATATAAACCTGCGTAATAAACTTGGCCTGGCTGTTAATGGAACAGATTTTATTGACCTGGATTCTTATGATTTTTCGAAAAACACCATCAACTATTACGACGCGAACATGCAGTTGCAGACTGTCGGGGTTAATGGTTCATTGCTGACCATCGACATGTTCAATGCTGATGAGTTGCTGGCAAACGGTGACCCGATCGTTGGTTATTCCGGCTATGATTACATGGGCAATAAAATAAGTGGGAATCCAACCTTAGATGATTTCTTCACGGCAAAGGATGCGAATGGTAATTACACCCGTCCGATTGCGGCTTACCAGCCGATCTACCTGGCCGGTTATATCCAGGATAAATTTGCATTTAAGGATCTCATTTTTAACGTTGGCGTACGTGTCGACCGTTTTGATGCCAACCAGCCGGTACTTAAGGATCCCTATTTATTCTACCCTGCCAAGACGGTTGGAGAGGTTACCATGATGAACGGACAAGCTGTAACGCACCCTTCAGGCATGGGCAGCGATTATGTGGTGTATGTTGACGATGCAAACAATCCTGGTTCCATCACTGGTTACCGTACAAACAGCGTGTGGTACAATGCAGAAGGAAGTCCGATCACCGACCCGGTTCGTGCCCTTGACCGTGGAAACGG